>ERZ779656.18-NODE-18-length-132485-cov-15.860862_pt1 | contig 132485 bp, 155 predicted proteins | sample MGYA00511102_ERZ779656 | MGnify/ENA primary metagenome ERZ779656 (study PRJEB29588, sample SAMEA2143980) | human gut metagenome | biome: human gut; feature: human-associated habitat; material: faeces | place: Denmark | collected 2008/2010 ... | reverse complement strand
TGGCGAACCAGCCGTTAAATTTGATGAATAATCACTGCAGATCCGAAGGTTTCAGATAAATTGCTTTTGAAATAACGAGCGTGGTTTTTACCTTTACTACTTCTCCACCTGTTTGATTCTGGGCGCCATTGCTTAGACCTTTGATCCAAGTACCGGGGCAACGGATCACATCTCTAACATTTCCCTGGCCATCGTACTTGATGAAATAGACCTGACGCATGTACTCAGACGGTAATCCCATTTTTTCGGTATCAGGATCATAAACTTTCCGACGCCATTCACGAAGAGCTTCAAGTACATTCGGGCTGCAATAGCAATTTAGAGTCCATTCAACATCAGAATAATCAACCTTACTCGGGAATTTGATTAGACCGTTACCGTAATGTACAACGATTGAATCCTGCTCTTCAACCACTTCGCCTACTTCATCTGTTGAAAGTGTTAGCAGGTCTGAGAACTCTGTAGGTGCACTCCCATCCATGTTATATATGCGGATTTCGAAATTATTCACTGTCAAAGGAATAAAGTTATCCACACCTAACATGTGATTTGTACCCAGCTTGAGTGGTGTAAACATTTACACATCCTCCTTATATCAAATTTTATTTGCTTTCGCAATTTAATACAAGATTAAATTTCATAAGCTTATTTGAATATTACCTTATATTTTTCTACAAGGAGGTTATGTATTTATGAATTCATCAACTTCAAAACGAAGAGAAACTAATTTAACTAGATATGGTGTAGATAATGTATCAAAATTGAAATGGGTTCAAGCAAAAAGATTATCTTCATATGAAAATAAAATAAACTTCTTGGGATATTACTATAAGAAACCTGAAATTCATACCGTAGTAGATGGAGAAGATTTGAAGATATACAGATTAAATAAAGCTATTTCAGATAATTGGATGAATGAGTACTATCCTCTAAAGGCTGCAAAAGGGACACTTCTAGCTATAGGGTTAGTTAAAGATAGTGTAATATACTGTATTATGACATTCAGAAGATCTCGTGATAAAAAATACAATGCTGAGTTATCAAGAATGTATATGCTTCCTGGATACTATGTTAAAAATGGATTCTCTATATTATCTAAGTTTGCATCTGATTATGGATTGTACAACATTGTTGCTTATGTTAATTTCTGTTTTGATAATTTTGAAGACTATGAAGAAATCGGGATGAGATCAAACAGAGATATTCAAAGAAAGAAATGGTGGTGGAACGGAGTAGATTTCATATCAGATAATTCCAGAAGACAAAGTAATTGGACAGAATCAGACATGATAAATTTAGGATATTCTTCATATCATGACCTAGGTACGGCTGTATATGAATTCAAATAATAAATATTCTGACGCTTTATTTATTCCAAGGTTTGAAATTTTGAATCTTCTCAAGCAACCCTTCAGGATGACCGTCAAAACAAATTGCTCTATCATCAATGTAACATATTGCAGGAGGCTTCTTTGCAGTAATTAGGTCTACATACTTGAGCACACCATTATTTAGTAGGTAATCGTTTACGCAATCCATTCCTTTTCTTGAATTGCATCTAGTTGATACGACAACTACTTTATATCCATCATTATATATATTCGTTTTAGCTCCTCCGCCATTCCTGGAACAATAGGATCATTTGCTACACCTTCACCTTGCCAACCTGATGTATACGAATGGATTACTCCATCAAAATCAAATACTACTGTTCCTTTTTTTGTCAAATAATCCCATTATTCAATCTCCTTTAGAAATTTATCTAACTGATTCCAAATCTCCTTGATCCCGTATTTGTCCGTTGTAAAAAGTAGCTTGTTATTAGCGTAAAATGCAAATTCAGGTTCATTTGTTTCAGAATCAACTAATTCCTCAATCTTAAAACTTTCTGATTCAAAGAAACAATATCTATATTCAAACACCGTAAATCTCCTTACTCATCTTCTCGTATTTGAATTCATTCCAAGCTTCGTCTCTTTCTTTATATGCTACTATGCAATTAACTCCACGTTCTCTAATTTTATCTCGTAGTAATTCAGCTAGAAATTTTCCGGCCATGATGTTTCCGTTTGAATTTTTAATTTCGCTATCTTTAGGAACAGTAACTTTGATTTCAATTACGTCTTCAAATGAATTATAATTTGTTTGCTTAAATTCTACTCCAAAACATTTGAATGTATTTACTATGAGCATCCCAACTTCAATCATCAACTATCTCCTCCTTACTCCATCGTCTACCTGCAAATACACATGTCAATCCTTTTTTCTGAAGCTGATACAAAATAGAATAAGCATACTTATTTAATCTTGAATCCATTTCTCTCACGGTTGGTTTCGTCTTTCGATAGTATGTTCTCTTATAATGATGTTCAGATCCATTCTTCAGATGGATTACATTTACGGTCATTGTTACTTTGTACATTCACCTATCTCCATGTAGAAGCTATTTAGCAACCCGAAATCTGAAATTAAATCAAGAATATATTTCTTTTGATTGTCATTGAATTCATTCCAGTGTGTAGATAAGTACTTTTGCTGTTTATCTGAAATAAGAAGAATCTTACCTTCAAAATCTCTTGCTCTTTTGTATACATCTGAAGTACGAATACATATGAATCCATATAAGAGAAGTGTATCTTCATCTAAATTTGCATTTCTAGGTCTAGGTAATTCATACATATTAACTATTTTAGTAGCTGTTACCATATGAGAATAGTATGGTGCCTCGTAGAAATATCCGTTAGGTGCAAGATATCCAGATGGCCATTTATGAAATTCGCCCATAATTACTCCTTTCTATAATTGCTTTCAAAACTCTGTTTGCGGATTCATGTGGGTTTACAAACATTTCTGCTCCTCCACTCTCATCATAGTCTTCAACACATATTCCGTTCTTGTCAAGCCATTCTTGAAGAGAAATAGCTACATCCATAGTTTTTTCAGCGTACCGCTGTCTTTTTAGTATTAGGCCTAAGACATACTTAGGAATCTTCATATCTCCTCCTTACAAACATATGATTAGTTTAATTGATCCATTACAAAGTAGAATTGGCATAAATTCAATTACTGGCATACTTGAGTAATTGCTTGCAATCGCTTTTGCAATGCCCATTCTATCTAGAATGACTCCTTTATTGTCTCTAAAGTCTACATCATAAACATTCTTGCTGTGGATAAGCAAATCGTACACAGTAAAATTGTCTTTCATTTATGTAACACCTTCTAACAAAATTAAAAATCAGTGTAGATACCGTAATTGATATCTACACTGATTATAACGATTTTTGTTTATTTATTCTGCTTTGTACTCCCATCGTATGTTTCCAGAATCAAAAACCTGGACGTATCCATGTTCTTCCATTATTTTCTTTTCTGTTTTATTTTCTATATCTATACTATCATCATCAAATAGTTTTCGTAAATTTTGTTTCTGGCATTTTACTCTACTTAAATAGGAATCAGATGTATAATCAACCCAAACATAATTCGGTTCAGATCTACTTACCTCCTTGAATCCTAATGTAGCATACAAATTTCCTTTAGTATGCGATATATCTGAGAAACTATAAATCATCTCGAATTTATAATTAGTTGTAAAATACTTGAAAAGTTTTGAAGCCCCTCCTACTACAGTAGTGTTTAGTTTGCTACAAAATCTTACAAGCTCCCAATCATATTCAGACAACTTGTTTGACTTTCCAATTGTAGCCCTAGGTTTATTGAATGTCATCAATGAAACTAATTCGTCATGATAATACAACCCTATTCTAATTTTACTATTGCATTGCCCTTGTCTATGATTATGGTTCAGAAAAATCATTGCATCTGAAAAAGGAACCTCCCTTATTGTGCATTGCCTTGCATATACACGATTAGTTTTTCCTAATAATGACAATAACATTGATTCAATTATATTTCGTTTATTTTTCCATTCATATCCAAATATATGAAATAGAAAAACACTATTATTTGATGCTCCTAATGATTTTATTTTATTATAGGTGGAAGATTTAGGAGGATCGTCCCAACAACCTAAAGATGAATTATGAGTATATGTAGGATTGCATTCAATTCCTATTTTGTATTCTGGGAGATAAATATCTATTTCATATGGATATATCAATTGACGATTATGCGTTTGAATAACTATATCTGGATTGATTGACTTGATAAATCGTATCAAGTCACCTTCCATGAAAGATATGTGTTTAGAAACAATATCCCACAGTTCATATTTTTCGCAGTATGCGCATATAGCCGAAATATCTAAGCCTGTACATCTACATACATCTGCAACAGAAACAGATTGAGAATCCATATCTAAAATAAATTTTCTTGGATCTTTTATGAATCTACTATAATTTTCTTTGAATTCAGGCTCTTCAAGTTTCTGCATAAATTTTTGATTTGGATATCCAAAACATCCGTATTTTTCATAACATGTCTTTTTTATTTGATCTCGTATTTCAGAAGCTTGCAGAGCATATTCTACTCCGTATTTAGTCAAACATGTTTCTTTCATCTTCAATTTTACATCTTCAGATTGAGCAACATTTTCAACTCCATATCTAATTAAGTTTGTTTCACGAGTTTTATCCCGTATCTCTTTACATTGCTGAGCGCTAGGTACACCATATTTATCTATCATTCCTGAAATCATGTTAGCTCGAATATTCGGGTCCTGGCTATAATGATTAACTCCATACTTAGCTAAACTGTTATCATGTATTTTCTTTTGTATATCTGGAGATTGAGATAAATTAGTGACTCCATATTTATTCAAATATATTTCTATGTGTCTTTTCTTGGAATCTTCTGTATTAGCAAACCAATCGCATCCATATCTAGCCCTATTAGTAGATTTAACTTTTTCAAGTATTTTCTGCTTTTCTTCATTGCTACGATTCTTGCTAGACGAGGATATGGCCTTTTTTCGACACTGTTCGCAACGACGCCCATTAGGGCTATACTTCATAAAATTTTGATATGACTCTTTGATTTTTACAGGAGTTCCACAATCTGGACAGGGCCAATAATGTTCATCCTTACAAATATTCTGTTTGGGACTGTTAGGCTTAAACATCTTACCACAAAATAAACATTTCTTTTCTTTCATTCATTTCACCTCAATAAAATGTATGTAGAACTTATTGTGTTTATATTATAGTATGTAATATATGAGAAGTCAATATGTAAAAACAAAAAATAAAGAGGATGGTAACATCCTCTTTATTTTGAGTATTATAATTTAGATTAGTCGGCTCTATATTCGTCAAGATCGACAGTAGAGGGAAGAGCAATAAGATCGATGTTTATGTCGTTTATAACTCCGTTGACAGTTAAATAGATTTTTCCGATGACAGAGTTGATATTCACCCTATCAAGACCGTTTACATCGGCCGCCATCTTGATATAGTAGTCCTCGATAGCTCCTTGATATTTCATTGTATCGAGTAACGGAGTCATACCAGCGTAGAAGCTGCTATACGCATCCTCGTTGTTGTATTGGAATGTGATGTTGATACCACATCTATATGCTTGATCCTCGACAGCATTGACAAGCTTTCTAGTAGAAAGATTAGCAAGAGCTTGATATGTTGCTACAGGCACCTCAAATAGAGTACTATTGCCCCATAAGCTCATGCCCATGTCAGGAATGTCTGTAATAACATTGACTCCTACGCCTTCTGTACCCTGCCAATCATCTAGAAGATGCTTGTTTACACTGTAAGCAAGCTTTCCTATCTTCAGGTTATGTCTACGAGTAGTAGGCAGAGCCCATTCATACTGACTTGACTGATTCAGGATCATCGCTCTTTCTATCATCAATGCCATGAAAGAAGGAGAAGCTTCATTCTGCTTAGAAGTTCCAACATAGATGTAATTGCCCCAAGGAGCAAATAGAGCAGAATGAGATGTATAAAGGCTTGCATTTAGATCAAAGCTTGTGTTGTCCGGCTGGAATCTTGCAAGCATCTGAGAGTATCCTTCCTGACCATCCTTCTCGTTCCATACCTTAGAACGAGGAAGGCTCTTAGGAATGTCAATGTAAGCAGTACCACAACGACTGTTATATGCTACATCCATCATTCTAATGTGCAGAGGAGAAATGACAAATTTTGTGTTGGTATCATCATATGAATAATTTTCAACTACAGACGAGAAATCTTGATCGTCCCAGCCTGGCATAACAATTCTGTTGTAGTTATAAGACAGCTTATCTTTAAGCTTATCCATTGCAGAGTATGCAGCGTTGTAAACCCATTCTTTATAACGAATGATAGCTGCTTTGTTTTCATCAGATGTAGTTAACTCAGATAGTCGGGCTACATAAGCTACTCCGTCGGAAGACCCAAGAGCTGTCTTATAACGAAGAGTAGCGAGATCTGCTGCTTCTTTCAGCATAGCAGCGCTTTCACCGTTTGCAGATGCGTCGTGTCCTCCAGCAAGATCTACGTTCACTGTACCGGATAATGAAAGCGCATCTGTAAGGGCATCATAGCCAGAAAATTGTACGAAATTAGACTCAATCTCGGAAATATGGTAAAGTGAATCATTTGAATTTGCTACTTCGAAAACAAAGTTCAAATTCTCTACAGCTGTCTTTACTCCAGACGCATCCAGGACATAAACAATCATGTTCCAGTAATCAACTTGCTTGGTCTTTCCGTCAACCAAGAAAACTGAACGAGCTTTCTTAAACGCACAACGAAGATTGTTTCCAAAAGTCCCAGGGTACTTTGCTTTGATGATAAGATTGTTGCTATCGTCAATCTTAAGTGTACCTTCAGAAGGAGTACCGGGGCAAACTCTGCATGCAAGAACATCGTAGCCTGCAGTAAGAAGAGTCATTGCCATCTGATATGAAAAATCTTTTGCTGAACGATAATTAGAAGCAGGACCTCTATAAGTAGATACGAAACTCTCTAGGCCTTCTTGAGTAGCAGCGAAATGCTCCCAACGAAGATTCTCTAGAATATCATCCTCTGTAAGACCTTGTTTTTCTTTGTCAAAGTATCCAGGACCCCAGCAGGAAGTAATAGGCATTGCAACTGTGCAATAAGCGTTAGTACCGATATTATAGCTGTAGCTTTGGCTTATCTCATTGATGTTAATCTGAGCCATCAGTAATTCCTCCTTGCTCATTATTTACTTTAATAGCAGGTGTAGATTGTGCTTTCTTTTCCTGCTTAACATGATCAATTCGTCTGACAGGCTCAGATGGCTTATCGCAACGAACCATGCACAATGTATTTATAAAATCTGGAACAGGTTTTATGTCCCCCGGACCAAATTCTACACCATGAAATGTGAGCTTCCTAGATGATGTATTTTTATAATATATCACTATTTCCTCACCTCTTTCTAAAAGTATACAAGGTTCAGCATTTAGGATTTTCTATCTCTGTGACGAATTCTGTTCGTCTTATCCTTACAGGAGTGTAACTTACTATTACCATTCCCTCTGTTCTAACAGGAATTATTGATTCATATAGTGTTCCAGATTCTGCATATTGCGAATAACCAGATGTTCTTTCTATTTCACCATCTATGCATATTCCAAACCTGATTTTTCTTTTTACTTCATAAGGTAAAGTTATAGTAAGGAAATACATACTAGTATACTTAAATATGATTTCTCTTATCATTTCATCCATGTCAGCTTGATTTGTAGTAAGAACATGAATATCGTATGACTGCTTTATAGGAATTACTTTTTCGTTGTAAAATTCATTATCTTTATCATTTACAGCTACAGGAACACCTTTGTGAATAAGCGTGAAGTTTGTTCTATCAGTGTCGATAGAATAGTTGTCAGGCCTGTTCAATCCTACTATAGGAAATGTAAGCTGATCGTCTTTTACTTGAGCACCAATGCTCATAAAGCTGTCAACATCAACTACTTTAACATAAGGATCAGGCATGTTTTCAGGATTGAAAGATTTTCTTAGATCATCGGCTATTGACTTGTCATAAAGATAAATCAAATTTTTCACCTCTCTCCTGATTGTTCTGAAATGTACTGTCCTCTGTAATCGGTAGGCGACTTCATGAAATGATTTGACTTATTGAAGGTTCGCTCAATTTCTTTGTCTGTTCTACCTACTATCTGTTTTTCGTAAACAGGTACTACTTGACAAACCAGATGATCAGCAGCTTGCAAATCATATGATATCTCAGTTACTCTGAATACTCTTTCATCTACATCAGCATATTGACCTGATATTCTAAATACGCTATCTTTCTGAAGATTAGGTAGATTGAAACTGCAGTGAATCAAAAATGGTAGCTCTTTATCATTTTCAACAACCCAGCCCATTCGTTTGAATGTCTTCACTTTAGGTGAGCCTTCAAAAAATACATGAGTATCTATCATATCAGAATAACTGTCGATAACAGGTTCACCGTGAGTGTTTGTTGAAGCTAGATTAGGAAACTGATACCTACAAGGTACACCTTGCATCTGCAATGCTTCGTCATAACGCTTTCGCATTATGATTATATCTCTGCCTATAAGGTTAGTGCTCATTGGCAACACCTCGAACAACTTTTCAATATATCGTCAATATTTGATATGTTGTTGTATAGCCATGACCAATCGAAACTTCTTTGTTCGCTAACTTTAGAAAGATTAGTTACAGAACCGCTTGCAAGTCTTTCTTTGAATTCTTTCATAGAGCAAGAATAGTTTGCGTTCAACCAGTATGGATTATATGCAGACATAAATGCAACTACGTAATTATCAGAATGTTTTCTTCCGTTTGCGTCATATTCATACACACTCATTATTCTTATCTTATCAAAATTCAATCCTGAGACAGACATTAGATAAGATATCTGAGAACCGGGAAGATTTGATTCAGGCTTGTAGTCAATCAAGAATCCGTATTTGGCCATCTCTTTAAGAACTGCTTCTTTATCCATATCTGGATCTATTTGTTCATCAAATTTAGAAACCAAGTTTCCTTTGCTCTTTAGAACAGTAGAAAATAGCGTTCCGAACTGCTTATGGCATACAGCAATTCTTACCCCAGTTAGCATATCATTGTTTATAATATCAGTAACGGATATCCATAAATCTCTGCTTTTATTTGATAAACATTTATTAGCTTGGTGCCAATCTGATATTCTGTATCTTAATGGTGCAGACATACTATCACCTCTTAACCAATAGCTTCAAGCTTATTTCGTTTTTCTCTTTCAACATGGCATATTAGTTGCTGCTGAAAAGGTTTTAGGTCTTCAACACAAGCTGATGGATACTCTGAAAAATATCTAGCAATTTGATCAATTCCAAGTCTGTAGTAAAGTATCTTCATATCTTGATCAGAAACTTCAGGATGCCTCTCCCTAAATATGAAATACCTTGTAACTACACTACTGCAAGACTTGAAAACTCTTGCATCTTCTTTGCTAAGATCAGCCTTTTCGATTATTCTGAAATTATTAGAATTATAATTCTTTAGATCGCTAAAGAATAGAGAAATTAGTTCTGAATTAGAAGCCACTGTCTCCACCCTCGCTTTCTGTTACATCAATGTTCCATGTCATTGTTTCTGATCCTAACTGAGGGAATGTCTCCTTTAGTGCTTCTTGTACAGCTTTCATGTAAGGCTTTTTGTCTGTTACTCCAAGATTTTTGAGCAGGTCTATCAAGCTTTGCGCTTGACTTACAGAAGCATCACGCTTTTCAGAAACAACTGTTGACATATTTGTAACAATCGGCTGCATCTGAAGCTTGAATTGATCTACAAATCCATTCATGTTTCTTGCTTCAAAATACTTGTTTATTGCATCTGTCCAGCCTGAAATATAAGCTGTTTCTAGTCTTTGCAAAGAGTTAGCATACAATGCTGATCTTTGAGAAAGAACAGAACCAGCACCGCCTAGACCTTCATTTGATGAGAAGTTCATTGCTTCCTTAGGGACACCTAGAACTGAAAGCTTCTTATCCTGATAATGATCAAGAAGTTTTGAATCAGACTCTGTTGCATCTGACATATTCAAATCTGTTATTGAAATTGGGTCTTGACCATTTATCCTAGGAAGATAAATTAAATTGTTAGGAGACTGTGGGTTAACAAAGCTTTGAGCGTCTCCGTTTAGAGTATTTATAGAGAGCTGCTGCTCAATAGCATCTTTTATCATCTGAAGAGTATCCCTTTGTTCATCCTCTTCAGCATTTCCACACTCGACATTTATGAATCTTACAACTCTTGACAAAGAAGAAAGAAGTAATGCATCTTCTAGAAGACCTAATGTCTGTGTTGGTTGAACAGCTTGTTCCATAAGCGGCTTTGCAAACTTGATGTCATAAGTGTCTACATCGTTGTTCTTGCCTTGAGCATCAATTGTATAATCTCCAAGCAATCCACCAAGAGAAAAATGTATAACAGATGATGAAGGATATCTTACATAAGTAGTTGTTTGTTCATCTGGCTGAAGAATATATCCTTCATCTCTACCTTCCTTGAATAAATGGACAATGTCCTCAGGAGGAATCTTATATGAAGGGACAATATCAAACTCCGCATTTGGGATTGTATTGTTATCAAGAGCTATGTTTGCCCTATTGTAATTTCCTATAGGTTCTTTGTATAGATCTGTCGTAGGAATATATAGATTACCAATAGTAGCAAGCTCTAAAATATGATCTCTAGCATAGCTATTTATTTCCCATCGCTTGAAAAGAGCATTTATTACCTCTGCTACTTCTTTCTTGTTCTTATCAACAGGAACAGCCCAAATTATCTGTCCGTCACTGTTTGTTACAGTAGCATCTGTAGCATAGTAGGAAAGAGCAGTAGCTACTTGAGAATCTCTTGCAAGGGCTCTCATAGCATCAATCTGAGTTTTTATGTCTGAAAAAGAAGAATTTCCTCGAATGTCAGAAATCCTGTATAACGAACCTGCAACCATGTTCCGGAGATACGAAAGTTGTTTCTTAGGCTTAGGTAACAGTTTATCTATCCATCTGTTAGGCATATATTTCACCTCCATCAAACTTATTGAAGGTTCTGCTGTATGTCAGAATCAATATCATAAGTATCAAAAAATGTTGATTCGTCCATAACAGGAATACGCATATTTTGAGCAGCTTTTACGTTTCTTGCGTTTATGTTCTCTAATATATCACCAATTACAACGCAATCAATGTCAGATCCAAATTTATCGGTAACCTCTGCACAGTAACTTTGAAGGATACTTATGATAGAATTCATATCACCGTGCTTGAATCTTCCAGTTAGATAAATCTTTTTATCACGGAAAATAGGAGGTCCGTCAAACAGCTTATCTTTGTAAGATGGATTGTACCTAGGATTATCAAGAATGTTGATAATATCTGCTACATTTTCGTTCTTACTTAACCAGTCAAGCATATCATCGAACTTCGGATCTGTAATTTCAAAATCTACTTTTGCTCTAGAAGGATTTGAGATATAGTACTTCAAGCTGTCTACATTGTTATTGCATCTGTTAACAAATGATGAAATCGTGTCATCGCTTCTAGCAGCCGAAAGAGGGATAAGCGCCCTAAGAACTGAGTACAATGATGCATTCAAAGTGTAATCTAGATATTCGTCACAATTAAGAATATCCCCAACTGAGAGAATTTCATTGTTCTTCACCTTGTTGATGTAATTTTTGAAAGTTATTTCATGCATTCCAAATGCTCTTAGAATGTTGTTAGCAGTAAAATATTTCAACGAAAGACAGTTGTCATCATCACAATGTGTGTACTTCTTAGGAACATATGTTTTACCGCATACAGGACAAGTTATTTCTGCGTTGAATTTTGATTTTGCATTATCATTCCAAGAATAGATAATATGGTTATTATCATCTATGTAAAATAGACTGCCAGCTCTTAATTCATTAGCTGTTACATCGTAGTAATCAACTTCTACTTTCTCATCTGACTCTGTTAAAATTATAGCTTGAACAGATCCGTTATCAAGAAGATTTTTAGATACTCGTTTGCAAGTATGCTGAATCATAAGTGTATTTCTTACTATCTTTTCTGAACCTCTCCAAATGAAATAGTACATCATTAGAGGATATTCAAATTGATATTTACCGCTCCACATTGTATTGAATGTTTTCTCATTTATTGTAGCAGGAACAAGTTGTCCCATAATAATTTTGAATCCATTCATCTTGAGCCACTGTCTTACAGGACCTGCCCCATGGAACATTGTTGCATTACTTTCTACATCAACTGCAAAGAATCTGTATGTTCTAGGATTATTCAAAAAGTCAGTTATCATCTTATCTACAACTTCAGTGAAAACAAATCCATCGCATGAAATATGAGTTCCGGAATAAAGAACACCTTTTACCCATGTCATACCAATCTTGATAGGAACCTTAGAGGGAACGTCTGTTTCTGATTTTACAATCTCAAAAAAAGGGCTCTCTAAGATAGTTTTATGATTATCATAATTAAGATAAACCTTTGAAAGCCATCCATCGTTGTATTCAAGAGTAACAGGAACTCCAACAGGAACAGGAACAAGGTAGTCCCCTGCACGTAGACAGTTTCTTACGAACATATTTTATCGACTCCTTAATTTTTAATATATCATCTGCAATGCAGTTGATTATCGTCTTGTAGGAAAATTAAATCCTGGCATATTATTTCTATTGTACGGCCGCTGTCCTGAATTTACAGAAGCAATTACAGAAGCAACTGATTTAGGTTTAGGCTTTGGTAAAATTTGATCTTCAACAAGATCCCAAATAGATCCGCACAATCCATCTGAAATATCTTTTGATCCATCAGACGGATGATCGATGCGGTTATTTATTCTTTGAAGATTAACTAATTCATCTTCTTGAAGCTGATTCTTAACTAACTCAATTCTTTGATCATATATTATGTTCTTCAAACCGATATATGGTTCCTCTGATCTATCAACAGATATCTTCTTAGTTTTGAATCCTTGTTGAGAAAGTGTCTCCCTGACGTAGCTTGACTGAAATTGGTCAGTTGAAACTACGCCTATATTGAAGCCAGATCGTCTTAACCAAACTAAGAAATTTATCACCTTTTGAAAAGACATTCTGTCTCCTCTAGGAGCTTCTATTCCTACAGCAAATAATTCTCTGAAAAATGGAAGAGAAATCTTTCTTCCGTTGATATCTTCTACTATCTTTGATCCGTCTACACAGCTCCCTACAATTCCTTGCCTATCGCTTACTTCGGCTAAGTCAAGATGTATAGCTATGTAACAGCTCTTTAAGTTATTCGGAACAACTTCAATATGAAAATATTGCTCTATTGTAGCATTATCCTTAGAGCCAATCTGAATAGTGTCTGTAAAGAATGGATTTTTCCTATCTTGAGACACTACAGGAGTTATTGCTTCCTGAGTTATGAAGCCCATTGATCCTACAACAGATATGCCTGATATGTCTCTTAAAGATATGTCATAATCTGCAAGAAAATTATTTCTTAATTCTGCAGGAGCTTCGATTACTTGATATCCTTGTTCACGATATTCTTGAAAATGAGCTTCGTCTTCGTTCTCCTTTGGGACTACGAATCCTCTTTTGTATCTGTCGCCAACTGTGAAATAAAATCTTTCATCTGAAAACATTGACTTTGGAAGAATCTTCCATTGAGGTTCATCTACTAAATAAAGATGTGTGTTTCCTGAATTAAGCTGATTTTCTATATGACCAGATAAAAAGTCTGAATCAGTGTTCTTTGATGAACCGGTTACAAGTTTTCCATATACTTCTCCACCAATTCTAAATGTACCAGAAATACGAGCATTGATTGTATCGTAAAGTGCTTTCATCGAAGATTTAGCTTTGTTTATATCTTTTACACCGGACTTAGCGAAGTTACACTCGTCGATGAATGCGAAAAATACCTGTCGCCCAAGCGCTTGCGCTGAGTCAGATACACCAATTATCTCTATTTTATCTCCCTCTGGGACATAATAGAAATTTCTATCACTTTTAGAAAATTTGCCATGTTCTTGAAAGTAAGGGCTTGACCTTAATGTATCATTAAATTCTCTGTAAGCTACACCTAAGGCTAGTTCTTTTGTAAGATTAGCAAATACAAATGAAAATTTTGATATCTCTTTCTTCTGAAAATACTCATGTGGGTTTCTATAACACATCAATCTATATAGCATATAACATCCGATTATTATAGCTGTGGATGTTTTACCTATACGAGTTGCTCCGCTTAAGATTATTTCGTTATATCTGTTGCCTGAATTGAATATTTCACGTAATGTTTTACGCCAGAATGGATAAACTGCTTTTCCTTGTCTATTGGCTGAACCTAAATAATATGGATCGCATATGAAAGTATCAATACTTACTGGAACTTCTTTGAAATCCGCAAGCCATATATTTTCATAAGTTGGAGATGAACCAGTTGTTGATAGTTCAATTAAGATTTGTTTCAGATACTTCTTTTCTTCTCTTGAAACAGATGAATAAATTGATTTTATTCTTTCAGGGAGGTTGTCAAGACTCTTCATCTTCGTCAATTTCATCACCTGCTTCTAATTCTACTAATATAGCTTGAGCACTTGTTCTAAGCTTCTCTCTTGATTCTTGTGGAATTAGATAGGCTGTAGAATCAGCTTGCTTACTGTTTTCAACTATTTCAGGTATTGAAAATGAATCTATATTCATGTACGGAGCAAGCAATTTCTGAGATTGAAGCATATTGTCTTGCAGCTGTGATTGAATTCTAAGTAACATAGCCCATGTAGATGGATTTGCTTCAGCCATGTTATCTATTGATTGTTCAATTGATGAATACAATTTGTCTTCTAGTTTATCCATTAAATCTAGATATTTTATCACTCTACTTATTTGATGATAGATTCTCATCACAGTTATCTGTTGAAGCGCTTGCTTAGCAGTGCTGCCTGTAGAATCCATCGTACATGACAGTAGGGAGGTGCGCATACGAGAAACGCCCTCCCTTTGAAAATTTGATAGCGGATCTTGAATTTTAATATCATTCAGATCCTCAACGGTTTTGAGGTCTTTCATATGCTACCTCCTATTACTGAAGGTCAAAAAGAATTACGCTTAAATTAGCTATTGACTCTCTTGCAATTTCATCTTCTTTAGCGATAGGTGATAAACAAGAGATAGCTTCTCGTATCTTAAGAATGGCATCTTCTTTGCAATCAGAATTTTCACAAAGAACAGGTTCCTTATCCTTAATATCTTCATATTGCTTGATATTCTTATTTATCCTCATTGTCCTTCACCTCTCTGACGCTGCCAAGCTTTGAATAAACTCCGTCCATGTTTTCTTCGTCATCTAAGAATTTTTGAAACTTTTCAATCGATTTAAGAAGTTCTTCATCATCTTCTTTATCAGCTTGAAATTTTATTTCAGATGAAAGTCGTCTGAAGCATTTCTTAACTTCATCAATATCTGGAAATGCTTTGTAGCAAGCTATTTCAAGATCTGCAAGCGCTTCAACAATTCTAAACGGCCAAAGGTATTCTCTTATCTGTTTATACATATCAACATATAATCTTTGAAGATCATTTGTTGTAATCATATCTCAATCACCATCTTACTTATATAATCCTGTATCAATCTATCAAGACTCAATATATCAAGTTGATTATAGTTAACAAGATAATTCATTTCTTGATCTATTGCTCTGTCCTGCATTTCATACAAGTAGTCATTGTAGAAAGATTTGAAGCTCTTAGCAGGAAGCGACGATATTCTTTGTTTAACAGTTTCAAGCAAAGTATTTGTCACCAATCTTTTTAACTTCTTCTAAATATATAGAAGGTATATCCGAGTATTGCTTTGAATGCTTTATTTCAACATCATAAAACCATTGTAATGAATTTATGCTGAAATTTAATTCGTCAAGAGTAGGAATTCTTATTTTCTCTCCACCTGCATACTTACATAATAGCAATAACTTTTCATGCCCTATGATGCTAAACAATTCAGGAAGCCAAGAAAATTCAGGCTCATCTTTTAGTGGAGGAAGTAAAGTAAGAAGATAATGAAAATCTAATTCTTCAGTTAATGGAAGCTTTCGCTTAACCATCGTTATCTACCTTCTCGAAAACTACAGCATTATCTGATCTCGCTATTCTGTTGAATTCAAGATTCTTGAATTTTGAAGATTCAACTGCATATATTATGTCAGATAGCATTGGGTTCAAGTTTATATCATCATTGTAGTAAACCCAAACTTCATTTTTTCTTTCAGATATTCTTGAAACTCCGTAAGTTAAAGAAGAGCTATCGTTCAATATGCTCTTCAGCTGATTGATGTCTAATTCATTTTCTACTACTGCAGTAATTGCTTCAGAAGATTCGACTTCATCATCAGAAGATTCATCGTCAGTAATATCGTCAGATTTTGACGACTCATCTAGCTGCTCTGAATCAATTGAATCAACTGAATCGTCACTGCTTTCATCATCTGGAATGAAGATATCTTCTCCAGAAGGTTCTGATTTATCATTAAATGAAGGAGAATAAGATCCACCAGAGGGAGAAGATGAAGGACCTTTCAATATCTTTCGTTCTTTACTTTTATCAGGATTTACTTCGAATGGCGGAGTAGTTGCTCTATCCTCATCATTATCATCAGTAAGATCCTGAATTTGCTGAACAAGCTCAACATTGATAGGATTGGCAATATTTGCCCTTATGTGATCCTTTCTTGAGCTTGACCTGAACATCTTGCATCCATATATGTACTTCAAAAGGATCTCCTCCTTAAAAATCGTATCCATATCTCTTATAATCGTTGAAGTAGCTTTTCAATCCGTATACTAGCTCTCTTAGATTATCTCCATAACAGGTTACCCATGAACCTCTTGATTTTGAATAAGGGTCCTCTGGTAGAGCGTTCAATGAAACGCTGTATCTGTACGAATAGTCAGAACTACCGTTATCTTCAGCTATTAGTATGTAAGGCTGATATTCTTTAGGCAATTTTGAAAGTAGCTGAAGATCTCCTCTAAACTCCTTGTTCATTGTCCTAGAAGTTTGAACTTCCTTTACTTTATCTTCTACTGTTTTCCGGTTTGCATAATTCCATTCTCTTATCTGGTACCGGAGTCTTTCAACATTCTTTTGAAAATTCACATCATATGACATATGAGGATTCATCTTGATATAGAATGTCTTACTTACTCTATCCCTGTATCTGTTTGAATAAGGTTTAACTTCTTCAGGTAAACTTTCTTTGTGAATGTAGTTTACTACAGTAAAAGACCTTGTGTAATCATCTGTGGATGATTTCAACCCTCCGCAATCAAGATGAAAATATGCACACTTGCTATTTAACTTTTCAATGTACTTATCTACCTCATCCAATGTTCTCATTGAGATGTCATTTACATCCACACCGTCTGAAATAGATTGACCTTCATCATCTATCACCATGAAATACGAAACAATTCTGTTTGAGCTGTCCCACGAATCATAATAGTTACCGTCTATGCAAGCAACCATATGACTTGTAGAACCTTCTACTTTACCACAGGGTAAAAGATATGTTCCGATATCAAGCTCTTGAGAAAATTCTTCTACAGTCAATGTCCGGTTGAAAACTTCAACAGGTTTTCTCCATGATATATCATATCCAACTTGTTCACGAATATACCTTGTGAATCCTCTAAAATAATTCCATCCAGGAAGATTCATTTCGTGACCTACTTTTTTGAGGCCACGTTTTACTTCGTCATAGTCCATACCTAGAGCTAATGATATTGACCTAGCTACGCAGTCACCTGTATTTTTATTACTAGTGTTTGCATTATACTTGTATAGTTTAGCCAATATCTTCATGTATTCACCTGCTCATATAAACATATGGTTTATTTGGATTGTTATCTTGAATAATGTATCCGAAGTAAATGTAACGAGTTGTGCGAATAACTGAGTCATAGTACTTGACTCTATAATCATGCTGACCTGGAGTTAGGCATAGACCTTCTTTCATTATCTGTTTCCAACAGCTGCATGTAGGCTTCAGATAAATAGATATATCTACTTCGTATTCGGGATTTGATATATGCGTTATTTCATATATTGACTTTATTCCATATGGAAAACAAACTTCAAGAATGTCATTCACTTCCCCTAAATTGAATACACGACGATTAGATATCAACTCAGGATATGATGATGCCTTCAAGCAGAATACATTTTCGTATCTCATTGTATCACATCCAAGAAATTACGTAACAGTAAGGTTCAGGATAGTTTTCAGATGCATCCGTAATTGTATATCCATTTGCTTTCAGCTTTTTTGCTAGATTCTCTGACAGCTTTCTAACAATTGCAACAGACTTTTCACCCGAGTTAGCTGCTGTATTTATATCATGTGCTACTGACATTTCTTCATGAATTTCATATGCGCTATCAGCAACATTTCGTACATCACTAGCCGGTTTAAGAGTTGTTAACTCTTCTCTAGGAATTAGAGACATTGTGAATTCCTCCAATTTCATGTCGATTCTGAAAGTATACAAGGTTGTGAGTTGCATCTTCACTCACAACCTTTGTGAAATCAAAAATGTGTATTTGATGATCTGTTCATATATGACCACCGTCTATCCTTATTCGTATCTGTATCAAAAGCAATAGTCGGTACATCAGAAATTTTATCGGAAGCATTGGAAAAATCACATTCAGGTCTATATTTGTTAGGGCAACAAAGCTTATCTACAAATGGCATATCGACTAATTCTGGATGATGCTCATCATTCCATAGGATTCCAAGCATATTCCAAACAAAAGCATTGTTATGTGGCTCGTCTTTGTCACCTCTTGCAATCTTAAGCAGATGTCTTACTCCAGAATCAACAAACGAATGAGTAGGAAGGCCCTTCTCCCAATTTCTTTCAGGATATTTTGAAAGCGCATCTTTGTAATGATGAGAAACGGTAAGAATCATTTCAGGAATAGAATCTCCATATTCAACCTTGCAAAAAGATTTCATAGCAAAAATGATGCCGTCTTTCTTACCATTATAAATGTAATCGTCAATGCCTTCAAGAGCTTTTTTGACGATATAATCATTGTCAAAAAGCATTGCAACTTGCTTTAGAGGTAGCAGATCACATCTTCCGTTTTCTTCTCTTATTTCTCTCACAGCACCATTTGCGAAATCTGTTCTTTCTCCACTATCTTTAATATCAGACATATAAGTCAACCTCCTTTATACAATTCAAACTTGTGTCCGTACACTCTTTGATTAGATTTTATAGCAGACGAAATTCTTCCTCTAGGAATACCATACATTGTTTCTGCAGAAAGCATAGAATCAAAAATTTCACCAGTATCAACATCAACTATCCTCTTCTGCTTGAATAACTGTTGACAAGTGTGTGAACCTCTAGAAATTGTGCTGGCGTGATTCTCTCTGCTAGTTACCCAAACAAGATTATCAGCATTGTTATTAGTCCTGTCACCATCTTTATGATCTACCTGAGGCTTATTGTCAGGATTATCAACAAAAGTACATGCAACCAGTCTGTGAACAAGAGCATCTTTTGTTTTTCCGTCTATACTAAGAAGTACTCCTAGGTAACCAGACGTAAATGTTTGCTTAAGAACCTTACCATTGAATTTGTGAACAGCTTTTACATCTCTATCTGAATAATGTTTAACGTATTCAACAACTCTATCTAAGCTTCTTATTTGTCCCAGATTAGATGCTTGATAAAGTCCTTCGTATCCAGGAATATCCTTCCAAATCTCTTCCATAGAATTCCTCATTGAAAACTAAACAGCTTCTTGGACTTCAAAACATTGTTACCGCTGTACTTAAAATCTCCTTCAACCATCTCTCTAATTGCATGCATTGTAATGCAAACACGAATTGAAGAAGATTCCTGAACTTGCTCAAGAGTGAATCCAAGGTTATTGATGTAATCATTTAGTTTCTTCAAATTGTAATCATCTGCAGTATCAATGAAACTCATGTTTGATTTAGTTTTTACACTTCGGGATTTCTTAGACACTGAAATAACACCAAATTCGGGTATCAAAACTTTCGCGTATCCACTGATAAGCCTATGGCTGATGCTGTCTGCAGAGTAACAAGGGTATTTACTGAGTGCGTCAATGCTTGTCATTCCATATAAGTGGGTCTTAACCATAGGATTCTCAGACTTCGCTATATAATCTGCAACCTCTCTCAAATAGATATTTTTCTGAGCTTGAGAAGCATCATTTGCAGGGCTGATTCCAACATAATCAAGTTTTTTTTCGTTTTCGTCTTCCCATGAAAGCATATTACCTAATGCTTCAAAACTCTCCCCGAAGTGAAATACAGGCATCACCTTTTCAGGAGACTTTAGCTTACTACGCATGTATAAGTAGTTTTCCCAGCTTTTTCTTGCCGATTCTTCATAGTCTTCTTGAGATTTAGGTTGTCCAAAATGACCCGGGATTGTATCAAGCTGTGCGCATACATCTACATCCTCATCAATAGAGTTGATATAATCAATGTATTCATCCGCAGTTACATTTGCTTTTCCTGTATGTACAGAGAATGCTCCGCTATCAATAAATAGCCATCTGCAGAATCCTTCATGCTTCCATTTGATTGTTTTTGTAATTGCGCTTCTATCAAGCTGAGATACTAGAATATCAAAAGGTTTGAAGTTAGGCATACCTGCCAATATGTCATGCATCTCGTCCGTCAATGAGCCTGAGAATACGTAACGTTCCATATGTAAACACCTTCCAAAATATAAAGTTTCATTTTGTTCTATAACGATTTTATTCAAGGTCAAGTTTTACTCAACATACTTTGCTTCAAAAACAAATCTAGCTAAACAAGCATGTTGTGCAAGTCTTCCAAGAGAGATATCTGACATACATCTTATAGCTGCTCGTTTTACTGTTTTAGAATTTGTTTTTGATATGATGTATTGCATTACTAGTCCTACAGGAATTTCAGTGTTATCTTCGTAGTGTCCTAGTTTCCAAATGATATTTGAAACTATATCAGAGAATGACATCATTTTATCTAGTTGACTGAAGTATTTTATCTGTTCGTCATTCATAGATAAAACATATTCTGCATCCTTGAATGATCTAACTGACTTCCAAATACTGCTATCAGACAAACTTTGAAATTTCTGTTTATTTCTGCTTGACGCGAATTCTTCAATGTCTTTATCAATGGGAGGTCCACAACTTACAACTGCACTTCTGCTTATGATTGTATCAGGTACTTTCTTTAAGTTTCTACAAGTTACTACAATGTAAACATTAGGTAATGGTTCCTCTAAAAACTTAAGTATTGTGTAAGAAGCAGACAATACACCGTCATCTAAATTCTCTAAACAGATCACTACGTCGTTTTTTATCTTATAGGTTTCATCAATTGCATCTCGGATTGTATCGACTGAGCACTTCACTACTTCAAAATCGGATACATTCAGCATAGCTGCATATTGTTTTGCAAGATATGTTTTGCCGCATCCTTGAGGCCCTTCAATGAGAATACTATGATGTCTAGAATTAGCTAAGTCCATTAGCTGTAATGTAGGTGTATTTTGAGAAACAAAATTCATGCTAATTCCACCTCACTTGGTACATGATCAAATTGAAGAAGGCTGAAAAGATAGATCAATGCGTTGTCAAAGTCGAAACTACTATATGACCGTGATAGCTTAAGCATGCTGTAAGTATTGACGAACATGTAATAAATGTCTGGTCCCGACCAGTACTTTGCGTACGCCTTAGCTTCGCAATCAAAATAAGGATTCGATTTCAGCTTATCAAGGTCAAGCATAGTAGACAAGATAGAATAAAATATCTTATCTTTATCATCATTGTATCTTTCAAGAACAGAAATCAGATACTTGAAATTTTTAGAAGCTATACCTGTCTTTATCATAGAATCATTTGAAGTTGATTCTTTTCCAAACAATGACATCATAGACAACTTTGAAATGTTTCCAACCTCTTGAGAAGAAAGTAGAGATAAACAAGATGAAATATTTTTTGCTTGCCCATAATTAGAAGATATTTCGCATATATCTCTTGCAGTCTTTTCTGGCATATTTTTGAATTCGGAAAGGATATATTTGATCATGAAATTGATATTTACTGAATCAACAGATGTTGTATATGACGGAAGATATTTTTCTAATTTTGCAGCATGCTTAGAGTTCTCGTAGATTAAAACAATTGTTCCGCAAACATTCAATTTACGAATATCATTTTCAGACCTATCATTCAGTGACTTAATGAATTCCTCATCATATCTTACAATATAGAGACTCGGCTGGAGCTTTATCAACCGCTTTGAACGGAATATAGATAATACATCATCCACTCGTTCATACTCTTTTAATTGCCCATAGTATGAATTAAGGATAGATACATATCGTTTCTTTACTCCATATTCTTCTCCTGTAAACACATATAGCTTACAAGGATTATTAGTTAGTATTTCTTTTCCAGCATCCTGAATAGATTTCATATCAACTAACAACCTCCTTGAAAACTGACAATGGCATGAACCCTACTTCTTCATCATATGCAATCATTGACATAACAACTATGCCAAAGTTAAAATACATGCAGCATCTGTCATATAATTTCTTTGTATCTCTGTTTATGAAAGATATTGTGTTTTTGGAAATTTGAGCTATACTTGAGTCTAACTCTACCTTTTTGATGCCTGTAGAAATAGATGATATCTTTATCATGACCCAAGTATTCTTTATTTCCTGCGATCCATCATCAACAATCAATACAGGATACCTGTGTTTTGCAGTAGCTTCATCGCATATTTTCTTCCATACATCTAATTTGAAATATATTCTAGATATTGATGAAGTATGAGTTTTGCATTCACCAAGCCAATCTTTTCCAATTATATCGCCTGGATGGCAATCTATTGCTCCGCTACCAGATACTACACTAAATCCTAAATAGTTTGCAACTCTATTCTCTTGAACACTTGAAAAATCTTTTGTAGACATATTTATACACTCTCCTATGATTACTATAACGATTCAAAGAAACAGACGGCCAAATGATTGACCGTCTGAATCAGGTTATAGCTCTTCAGATGATTCTTGTGAAGTTTCGTTTATTTCATCTTCAGATTCGCCATATATGTCATCCATGATATACTTTTTAAGCTTAGCGTAGTATTCTTTGTTTGACTTCAAGTATTCATATACTTTAGCCATTCCGTTTACTTTGACAAGCTTACCATCTTCTTCAATGACTTCTCCTGTATATGGATCCGCAAAACTGAACCAAGCAGCAGCCTTATGAATGATTCCGTACTTCTTCATTGCAAGATTTGCGAAATCCATATCTTCGCGGATACCAGACTGGCACATCAAGAAATAAGATGCATTCTTCCGGTCGTTTGGAGCGCTCTTTTGTTTAACAAGCTTAGCGTTTACAATGTAGCCGGCAGGGTTTTCAGAACTCTTAGGAAGTTCATTACCTAAGAAATCAACAGGATTGCCAATCTGGAAAAGGATTCGCATAGAAGCATAGAACTTAGGAGCTTCACCGCCTGGTGTTTTTACAACATAAGGATTGTCCATATTCTGACGAATCTGATTGATGAAAATCAATGTGCATCCGTATCTTGTTAAGATAGGAACAATCTTTCTAAAAAAGATTGTAAGCAAGCCTGCAAGAGAAGCAACTGTTCTTTCACCGTATTTCTTCTCAAGTTCCGCTCTAGGAACAAGTGAAGGAATAGAATCTAAGATAACTAGACCTACCTGTCCGGTGCAAATAAGCTCTTGGACAGTCTGAAGAATATCTTCTGCAACTACATCAGGCGGCTGCATTATTTCAATTTCTTCAGGTTTGATTCCAATGGTAGAAGCCCACTGACTGTCAAAAGAATGTTCAAGGTCAAGGTACAGAATTTTCTTAGGCCCATTTTCGATCAGCTCTTCCATCTCAGCAGCTGCGCCTTTATTACCAGTTTTAGCAACGCTTCTTAGATAGTTGATTCTATCTTCATGTTCCTGCTTGAAAATAGGATATGCGTTCTTGCAAATATCTACTGCGCTTGTCGACTTGCCCCCGCCAGGCTCTCCAAAGAACTCTGTAATCTTATCACGAGGAATACCTCCATAAGTAGACCAATTCATCAGAGGTGACGAAAACGGAATCTTCTTTCCTCTGGACTGCTTAGCTCCATCCATAAGATTTTCAGCAGACCACTCTTTTTTCTTCTTGTTGATTATATCATCGTATAAAGACATATTATCACCTCTCAACCAATGTATTTTTTTCCAGATGTACTAGAGTAGTAATCTGGAAGATCATTTTGTTTACTGCTTACTTCAGAAACCGGATTTGACTGCTCCGTGTTTCTTCTAGCATCATATATTTTCTTAGCTGACATGATAAGTTCTCTAGAATAGGACATCTCTTTTTCAACTCTAGTTATCAAGTTATTGTATGCAAGAATAAGGATCTTATCCTCTGTGACTTTTATAGACGCTTCTTCTTTCTTTTTAGTGTCAGTAGATTCATTGGAATTCTTATAGAACTCATTTTCCTTTTTCTTGCATCCTAATTTAATTATTTCCTGCTTAGTAGTAACTGTAGCAAGATGTTCCGCAGCATCAAAAAGATTCATTGGAACTTGTGTGAGAATCCACTCAAGCTCATCATCTGTTATAGGTCTTTCTTCAGACTTCATTCTAACGAACATATCACGCTGCCCATTGAAATATTTAGAGAAGATAGACTGGTACATCTCATCGCACCAGTCTATCATATCTTTCAGGTCTGAATTATATAGAGTTTCTGTTTCTTTTAGATTGCTCATTATATCACCTCAGCTACAAAGGTATGTTAGAGCAAGCTCTTGAAGATAAGATGTTGTCTTCAATTCATTGTTCATTTTCAGAAGCTTATTTGCAAGTTTCAAACAAATCATTGAATGCTTTGAGCTATAAGACGAAATCTTGTCTTCATAGTAAGAAGGAATCATTGTTTCATTGATATCTTGAAGAAAGATATACTTCACAATGTTCATTACAAATGAATGAAACCCTGTGAACCATGTTACAAAGTTTACACCTGAGTTGTATACATCATTGACAATCTTAGCAATAGCTGAATTATCTTTCTTTGCACAAGCATTTAGAAGATTGAAATAATCATCATAGTTAGGAAGATTTAGAGATTTAGAAATGTTTTCTAATGAAACATCTTCACTATATGACAATGCTTTATCTAGAAGTGTTAGAGCATCTCTCATTCCACCTCTAGCAAGTTTAGCTATGTAGCTTATTGCTTTCATGTCATACTTGATATTTCGACCCTCTGAAATTTCGCTGTCAAGAACATACTTCAATCTAGAAGTAATTCCTTGAAGACTGATCTTAGAAAGCTGGAATGTCTGAACTCTAGATAGAATTGTAGCTGGTATTTTTTCTGGGTTTGTTGTACAGAAACAGAAAATTGTCTTTGCAGGACTTTCTTCAAGAGTCTTCAAAAATATCTGCCACGAGTTTGATGTGAATGCATGACAATTATGAACAAGAATGCCGTCAGCAAAATACGAAGGATGGCCAGAAATTTCTAGATCATACATTGTTGCATAGCTTGAATCTCCTTCTTTATTTTCAAAACAACTTCTGAACAATTCGTCATTATTTCCTGGTTGGTAACTCTCAATACTTTCCACCCTAGATTTCTCAAGCATGCTGTTTTCTTCTCGTCTAGCAACATATGAGATTTCACACTGTGCTCTGCACCATCCACCTCTATCCCTAATTTGAATTCGGGATAAGCTAGGTCTAGTTTGTAATTCGTAGCATACCTCATTGGATTGTTCTTTGTTGATATTCCTGTCCGAACTGGATACTCTAACCTCCAATTGTCTCCCAGCTTCGTCTTCAAAAGAATTTGAGGTGTAGTGTAATGCCCGTTCCCACCACGAATTACAGGCCCTTCGTGCAAGGTCCCATTCATTTCCTTTGTCTTCATCATTTTCTTTATGCAATCCGGATTTTTCATTGGATTGTTCATCTTCATTCGCATAGAAGACTTTGGATCTGGTCGTCCTATTTGCTTGGAAGTAACAAGAGATCTTCTGCAATACTCGCTGCATGTCTTTTTCGTCCTGTTCGAATAGCTGACTGTAAATAAATTTCCACACCATTCGCATTGTTTTGTTACAGGAGGCTTTTGAGGAGGAGTCGATCGAATCTTCGAAGCACATTTTAGCGAGCAAGTTTTCCGATTGTCGCTGTTTCGGATTGTCATAACTTCTCCACAGACTGGACAAGTAAATGTACGCCAGTGTTTTGAACGTTGCTCCAATTTCTTGTCCAAATTCGGATTCAATTTCTTGTAAACTGACCCACATTTCATTGAACAAGTCTTTGCATCTACACTCCTCGGAGTCCAAAATGTTTCTCCACATATTGGACATATTTTTTGATATGACCGAGTAGTTGGGCCAGACAGTATCTGTTTCATATACTGCTTCCGGCATTCGCTGCTGCAAATTTGCTTCTGATCGCTCGGATACATCACTTGGAACGAACTTCCACAAACTTTGCATTGTCTTGTAATCATAAAGATTGTCACCAGCCTTCAAATCTTTAGCTTCCACCCATCCATTGTCTGTGAAGAATAGATGGTTCTTCGTCGTCAGCAAAGTAGTGTTACCGACTCGTAAAGATAAAAGGTTAGATTTTTTCACCTTATTTTTGAATAGGCGTGTTACCTTAACAGGCCCGTTTATTCCAAAAACAGTGTCTCCTTGTTTAATATCACGAATACAAATATCTCCGCCAGGAGTAGAAATCAAGGTATCACCAGAAAAGCACTCATCACAAATGAACACCTTGTACTTACTACCAACAGGAAATGTTCTAGCTTGATCTACAATAGCTCTAACACTATCTACGCCATTATTAGAGGCAGCGTCAATTTCAATGATATTTGAAGAATTTCCATTCAGCTTATTTGCAATAATTCGGCTTAGAGTCGTCTTACCACAGCCAGCTGGCCCAATAAGAAGAAAGTTTCTTACAACGATTGGATCTGTATCGCAGATCTTGACCAGTATATCTCGAACAACTGACTGTTCAACAAGATCTTCAAATGTCTTTGGTCTGTATTTTACAGCAAGAGAAGGCATTATTTCACCCCCAAGTTTCACAGGACTTTTTGTACTCACACATAGAACACCATTTGTCACCTCTTGGTAATCTATCTGGAGCAATCATATTCTTTTCACAATCAATAACGATTTTGAAAACATTTGCTACCTTGTTAACATCTACTTCATTGATATTCAACTGGTAACACTTCAATGCGCCGTACTGTCTATCTTGATAGAGGAACAAGCACTTTTTAAGCCCAAGCAATGTCATGTAGCATTTAACTTGATCTTCATGTTCATCTTTCCATTGCGTAAGATTATTGAATGCAGCAAATTCGCTTGTTTTAATTTCAAGTAAATAATATTCACCGTCAATTCTAACAATACCATCTACTGCAAATCTGATAGGAATATCATGAAATTCTACTCTTGTTTCAAGCCCATCTTCGGACTTAGATAAAGTGTATTCATGAGGAATAGGGTGCTCAGCCAAGAAATCCTCGACTGAGACCCAATTCTCTTTAAGCATGTCCTTCAGATCAGTTTGAATAATCTTGTGACAAGCAGTCCCGATGTCAGCTGTAAAGTCAAGCCCTCTATCAGGTTTCTTGTCTTTGTCAGGCTTTACTCCTCTAAGACGAAACCAGCTCTTTCTCATGCATCTAAACGAAGATGGAGCAAAGGTTTTGCTTGACAGTTTAGATGCTTTTTCTATTGACTTCTTATCTAGATATGATTCATAATCTTCGAGGAAATTACAGCTTACGCTTGAATTGAATCGAGATAGATTGATAGACGAAACTGATATGAATGTCATTACTGGTCAGCTCCAGCAACAAGAATAGACATATTATCTGTCCAAAGGATCAAACCTACAATTTCGTCTGTCTCTCCATTAGTTACGGGAGCAATGAAAACAGCTTCACTGTCAATGTTAGAAATTGCAGACTTGAAGTTACTCGCCTTCATTTTAATGTTGTAAGAAATCCCCGAACTACCTTCGACATCGACTTTACAATATACGTTGTCATCAGATATGGTAAGTACATTACTATCAACATTGATAAATACAGCCTTAGCAGACTTATCTTCGGTAGACAGCAAATCTGACTGATTCAATGTCTTCAGAATAGAAGAAGTGTTGATTTTTACAGCTTTGCTCATATCTGTCTTCATCATATCCATGATGATATCAGCGTTATAACTTCCAAGATTAGGATCATCTTCGTGCTCAGGATTAACTTCTGAATACATTTCGTAGCAGTCGTTCTTTGTATGCACAAGATAAGCATCTCCGATATTAGACAGAGTTGCATCTTCAGGCAGAGAAACAAACATGTTGATAATGTCACTACGAAGGAGGCAAGTTTCGCCAAGTGTACCTTTGTTAGAGTGTACAAAGATGCTGTTATCCATATCACCTACAAGGACGTCAGTTGTGTCTCCAATCCAGCAACGTGTGTAGATAGGATTGACAAAAGACATGCTGATAGCAAACATCTGATGGTCGTCAATGAACTTCCAAGAAGCTTTATCAATTTGACGAATATCTGAACCTCCAACATTGTAACGAGGCTTGTTTAACTCCATGTCCGTATTCTTGATGATGTCAGGGACAACAAACTTAGACTTGCCAGAGTAGAGAATCAGCCCGTTCTCATCAAATTCAACAGTAGTGACCGCAGAATCAAAAGTGGAAACAAGCTGCTTCAGTACCAAGCAGCTGACAGTTGCAATCTTATCAGAAATGTCACCATCCATTCCGCCTTGGAATCGAATCTCAGTCTTAACATTATCGCATTCCAGGTTGACAACAAGCTGTTTGTTGCTTACGCTAACCTGGGCGATATTACTCTTCTGACTGAACTTTGATACATTTGAATTAACAATTGCAAGATTCAAGCCATCAGAAAACGGTTTTGTGCTTACTGTAAATCGCATTTTGATATCTCCTTATGTTGAGTTTTGTTACACATTTCGTGTTGATTACATTAACGATTCAAAGTCTACCTGAAACTTCTTTCTCAATGTAATCGATGAACTCCTCGGACGAAATATGACGGCTCTTGATGTAATCCTCAATAGCATCTTTCATTTCAGGGCTTTCAACACCATTCACTCCCTTTGCAGCATCACCACGAGGTTTTTCACCATTTTTGTCTTTATAAACAGGAAGTTTATACTCCATTTCAACAAGATGATACTGGATCCACTTTATCTCGTCTGAGTTATGATCTGTTAATGATTCAGGTTTATGATACGGACAAGGATATTCCATACCATACCACCTATAAGAAGTTTCTACATCGCATGTAATCGGAAAAGGCATGAAAGACGCTGCACCGCACATGCAATCCGAAAGAATTTTAGCTCCTTCTTCCGCATATTGTTCTGGAACCTCTGTGATTAACTCGTCGTGAACCGGTACAAGCAATCTTCCACCGATTTCTTGCCATCTTTTGTTATTACAGAGGTTCAAAATCGCCATCTTAGTGAGGTCAGCAGCGCTGCCTTGCACCACGCTGTTACCTGTAATGGAAACTTTTCCATTTCTACGCATGACCCAAGTTCCTGTTCCTGTAGTTACACACCAAACCTTATTGACAAATCTTTCTGATTTATGATGAGGGTAGATATGAGCTCTTTTTACCCTTAGAACAGAAATTGTCCAGTAGTCATTCTTGACTACTACAGGCGTTTTGTTACTTAGTGATGGATATAGTTTTCCATTTGTCCATCTGTTTGCATCTTCAGCAGAAATCCTATATGCGTTTGTAGCATATCCTGCAATGAAAGCAAGATATTGAAAAACATCTTTTCTTTCTACACTGTTGCATGTAAATGTTATGTTAGAAAATTTTCCATTATCTCCAAGGGTACCATCACCTTCTATCATAGCCCACATAAGAACTTCTGCCTGATGCTGAGATAAAGTAGAAACAAAATCAAAAGATAGAGTTCTGTCAGGATTATATTTCCATAGATCATACAAAATATCATTCTTATTTATGTATATTGTATGATAAATTCCATCATCTGACTTATCATTGAAACTAAATCCAAGATTATTTAATGTTTCTATCATATTGTGATAGATGAGTGCATTCTTCTCTCGTCTAGTTGACTGATAGATTTCAATTCCATAGTATTGCTTAGAGAAATATCCATCTGTCATTATCCATCCAAGAAGCTTCAGATAATCATCTGACAAACTGTTTCCAGGAAGATCATTATCATCTACTCTAAGAATAGGATAGTCAGGCCATTTGTTCTTCCAAATATTCTGAGATGTTTTGAATCTGGGATCCTCATCTGACTGGCAAACAACCCATCTGTGATCTTCTGTCGATACTGAATTGAAAGTAGGAGAATTGAACTCGTAAACATGAATTCCGTTTTCGTCAGAATACACATGTTTATGTGTTACATCTGTTACTACAACTTTCTTAGAATTTACATCGTATCCAATAACAGAATCGCCTACAGATACATCCCTTTCATGCTTCCACCCATTAACAGTAAGGATTTCAGTTTCATCGTCTACGCAGTTAACGCATTGGCGTGTTGAGTCGTTAATTTTTGGCCTATTATTGATTACTCGTATGTGTTCTTCCTCGTATAGCTGTTTAGTCCGTTTAGCAATCTGACCGTAGTACTTGTATTTGCCAAATTCTTTTTTCAAATCATCAACAACATGCTTTGGAATCTCGTCTCTATTTTCAAGAGTATTTATATCTAATGGATCAACATCAGGATTTACATACCCTTTCATTGCTTTGAACTCAAATTCAGGAAGCTGCATATCTGGTAAGTGTCTTCTTCTTCCAAGAATTGTCTCTGTATATCCGTATTGAGAAGCATGATTCTGAGTGTTAATCATAAGATTTCGTAGACCCGGGAAAGCATTCATAACAGCGTCAAAAACTTTTTGAGCAGCTTTTTGCTTCTGCTCATCTGTCATGTCATCTCGTTTACCGTACAATTGATCAGCAATAGACGGAATTGACCGTCCATAAAGCACTCCTAATAGTATACTCTTAGCTTCGCTTCGTCTCGCTTTGCCGTCTGGCTGGTACTCATGTGTATCTGGATGAAATTCAAGACATTTTTCATAAGGCATATTGAAAGATACGCTTGCAATAAGAGCATAAGCGTCCTTTCCATGTGCAAAACCCTCACACATCTCTTTGATATCTCCGACAAAGGCAGTTAGTTTCGGCTCCTGCTGACTAAAGTCGCTTCCTAACATAACATAACCAGGAGTAGCCCTAAACATGTGCCTAATATCAACAGCATGAGAAGGAATATTTTGAAGATTAGGCTCTGCAGAAGACATTCGACCAGTGTCAGCGCCGATCTGCTTGAACTGCCCATGAATTCTTCCATCTCTTGCAACAGAATTCGGAAGCTTGTCTACAAATGTATTGATAAGTACTGAAAGGCTTCTAACCTTTAAGATTTGATTTGTAACAGGAAGGTTGATTTCGTTTAAGACTTCTTTTCCTGTACCAGAAGAATTACCTTTAGGAACTTGAAGAAGGTCGTATACAAGGTACTTTACCTGAGGAGGAGAACTAGGATTGAAATCTACTCCTCTAGTAAACGGACGCTTTCCAGAATAAGATACAGTAGAATTATCGATTATTTCCTGTACCATGTCTTGAAGTTTCTTCATCTCCTTGTTGTACGCTTCTCTATATCTTTTCTTTAGAGCATTTGCAACATTCTTGTCAATATACATGCCTGTCCGATGCATGTTCTGGCAAACTTTAACCATAGGCATCTCAAGGTCCCAAATGAGTCGAGAAATGGCCTGAAGGTTTGATTTCTGGCACTTAGGATGAGATTCAGTAACATAAGGAAGCTGCCACTTGAACAAGTCATATGTAATCTTTGCGTCATTTGCAGCATACAACTTTGCAATCTCTGGATCAGAGAATGGAAACAACTTTACAGAAAAGAAATCGCTAAATCGCTTTGGATCTCCTTTACCTTTAAGTACATACTTGTTATAGAGGAATTTCAAGTCGTTGTGAAGTTCGTTTTCTTTCAAGCATCTCCATGCAAGAATTACATCATAGTAGAATCTGTCGCAGAAATCAACTTTTAGATCCTTGTAAATCATAGCCAAGTCGTAGTCTGCATTTGCAAAGATGAGGCGAATGTTGCTATTTTCCATCCGCTTGAACTCTTCAGAAACTTCTTCGTAACTTAACTGCCCTTTGTAAGGACTTTCAAATATAGGAACAAGATGCTTCATAGGAATATAACACTCTACTCCGCCTGGATAGTAAAGAGAGACACCGACAATCCAGTCATTTTGTCTATCAAGTCCTGTTGTTTCTGTATCTATTCCAGCATATCCAGCTTCAATACATCTTGTTACATAATCGTGAAGTTGATCCTTTGTCCTAATCAGAATAGCTTTAGAATCTTTGAAGTATTCCTGAACAGCCTTTGACATCTCATTTAGTTCAGCATTAACTGTAGAAACTCTTACAGCTTTCGGCTTCTCTTTATTGAGCTGCTTTGTTCGTTCGGCTACTTCATTGATTTTAGCCATCTGAGACGAATTGAATAAGCTCAAATTTGTACCTCCTATAAAATAACCCTACGTGATTTTGATGTCACGTAGGGTCTTGAATTTGCTATCAGAATACTACGTCATCATCAATCTCTTCAGGTGTACCAACGGGTTCATTTTCATCGGGAAGTTCTACTGCAGGTGGAACATACTCAGGAGCATTAGATGTCGAACGAGGCTTCACCTGATAGCTAGGCAGGCTGCTAGGAGAAACATTGCTGTTACTGTCTGCATGTTGGTTAAGCAGTTCACTTAGATCTGCAGCAGTATACTCGCGGCAAACTTCACTATAATAATCAGGAGAAGAAGCGTTATTTGCTGCAAGAATATCACTGTAGCTCATAATGTTGTTTCTACCGATGGCCTGAATTTCATAGGTAGTATCGACACTACCTGCCTGACCGTGACGAGTGATCCGGAATACATAATTAGAAGGATCAGGGAAATTCTTGAATACATCGTTCATGAGCTGAGGCTCAAAACGCATTGTCCTATCCCAGAACTGAATCTTCTTCTCATTGATGTTGTAAACAGGAATGAAGAGCTTTGTCTGCACACGGATACCCTTAGAACAAGCAGGACACCCTCTTCCGCAGCAGTGAACATAACCGGAATAATCCGAACCCTTCACATAATGTGTGTCAGCTACAAGGACATCATCCTTATTTCGATACATGAAAACGACATCTGCGAAGTCGCCATCATTTCGAAGAAGGAAGAACCCACCAAAGCGAGCCTCATTGTAGCTTTCGACTGTCTTGAATGCCATATTAAATTCCTCCAGTTTGTTTTGATATGATTACAGATTTGATTTCTGATTCTGCCAATTAACAGAAGAAGAGCTATTCTCCTGTAGAATCAATGAAAGTAGAACATATCCGAGGTGATATTCATCAAGCTTTGACTGAATTGTATTTGCGAATAGCTCTGCAAGTCTTTCTGTGCATAGCTCAAATGAAACAATTTTGATAGGAACTCCATACTCTTGAAGAGCCTTAGCTACGTTCAATTCTTTATCAGAATTCACCATAGAAGCTACAAATGTTTTGTCTGGAACTGAAGAAAGGAGAATATCCTTAAGTTCATCATAATCAATAATGATTCCATCTTGGATATCAGAAGAACCTACTGTAGCTACCATTGTATACCTGTGCGAATTAAGAATAGGTTTACCTTTAAGCTTCATGAGATAAGCGAACTCAAAATCAACTGTAGTAGAAATTGTTGTGCTCAACATCTATCACCTCCTCTACATATGTAATAACGATTCATCAAGATAGAGGTTCCTTGCATACAGATACCGGAATACCTGCATTGATAAGTCTTCCAAAATTCTTTTCAATGTAAGCCTTAGCAGAATCTTCAGAAAGAAAGAATCCAGATATCTCTTGCCAGCTACCATCTGAACCGGACTGAATTTGAATAGTGTATTTGAATTTCATGTTGATTAACCTCCCTATCAATCAATAATCCATATCCTGGAAATCCTTAAGAGCTACACGAAGCTTCTCAATGTAAGAGGCACTCTTAGCTTTCATTCCTGCAGGAAAACGAGTCTTATTGATAAGACAATCTACGAAGGTCAATACATCGTCGTCCATAGACATAACAACTGCCCAGAACTTCTCCTTATTGATAGTTGTCTGAATAGAGAAATTAGACTGAACAAGATTGAAAAGATCAACCTCATCACCACCATCAGTAGCCTGAATGTTGCTAGTTTCAAGCTCGTAACGGTCTTTGTCGACCTTGATATCGTGACAGATACAATACAGACAATTGTAAGCAACACGATAGATGTACCGCTCAGAGAACCGCTTAGGATCTTTCTCAAGGACGGGAACATTCTTGATAAGATACTGCATCATGGTAGATACTCCGTCTTCCTCCTGTGCATAGAAACTACGAGACTTGTACCATGCAAGTGTAATCTGATCGTAGAACTGCACATAAAGAACCGCTGCCTTATCTTCGGGATCAACTTCCATCCACTCGGAATAGGTCAGCGGTCTGACGTAGCCGAGATACTCGCGGAACATGTTGAAAGTAGCCTTAAACGGATTGACTGTCAGAATAGGCTCAACACCACGAGCAACTCTATGTCTATTAGTGCTCTCAAAATCGGAAACTTGCTTGTACAAAGGTCTTCTTGCCATCTTTGGTTCCTCCAATATTGATAAATTTTGATGTGTCTGGCTTTGATGTTGACTGATTAACTACAAACATATTATAATATGTTTTAATGAAAAAGTCAATACCTTTTTGACGACTTAATCATTCGTTAATAATTTACTTGAATTTTATTCAATATTTTTGAACCCTTTGAATTCCTCATATTCCATTCTGAATCTTCTGAAAATCAAATCTGGAGAAGTTTCTGGTTTGTTGAAAGCTACTCCTACTTTAATTCCATCAATTCTAGGATCGTCAGAAGATATAATGAAAATATATTCTACGCCAACATTTTTTCCTCTTGTGTTTTCCCTATGCTTAAAATCTACATCAACAGATTTAATTTCGGGATATGTGTTCAAAATGTCGTCTTGAATTTTTTGAACTCTATTTCTAGTACGAGTAGGCGCTTTGTCAAGAAATTCAGATGCAGAAATACAATTGATTTTCTTCTCAATCGTCTTCAGCTTATCCCATGTATCATAATTATATTGATTTCTTCTATGTTTAGCTGAATAAACTATTTGCCTTTCAGTTGCACCACCAGCAAAACTTACTGCATAGATCAATACAGTTGAAGGAAGCATAGAAGCAGAGAAAACAAGCGAATGTTCATGCTCCTCATTTAGAAATTCATCAACCGGCATATCATAGTATACTGAGCCATCCTTAGCCTTATAGAAATATTCAGGTTCATTTGAATCATATCCGTTATCAGATTCATTATCTCTGCAGATAGTTACCTTGTCAATTTGAAGCTTATTCCTATTCTTTGAAGTAAAGATATAAACAATATCTGCCCAATTGAAACCTACACTAGAAATTCGGAACCACATTGTGTTATTTCTATAAGTTGAATTATATTGTCCACCGTATCTTACTCTACAGAATTGCTGATTTATTGAATGCTTGATTTCTTCTTGAATAGAAGAAAGATTTTCTCTTACTTCATCGCAGTATTCATACAAGCTATCAACATCTGAATAGTTATTGTCTTTGATATGAATGTCAAGGATTTCTCTGGCTGAGATAGGATATTGAAATCTGTAAGGAAGACTATTCACGAAATTCAAAATAGCTTCATTGATGTCATGAGCATCTGCATCATAATCGACTTCTTGTTCAATACCAAGAGCGAGCCAAGCATCAATAACTTGGTTAGCTAAATCAATATCCTTAGATTTAGTTTTTATGATGAATGCAGAACATTCAGCTTCTGAAGAAAGATCATCATCATTCATACAATAGAAATGATGATTACATTCAAATTCTTTTCCATCTTGTCTAATCATCCAAGCGTAATTCATGACTTCTCCTTACCACGGCCTACCATGCCAGTATTTCTTAGGCTTGAACCGCTCTCGTTTATTCCATCGAAGTATAACTTTGATCTCTTGGTACTCTTCATCCCATCCATCTCTAATATAAGTATGGATATATTGATGAATAGTAGATTTAGGCATTCCTACATCTTTTGCACAATCACGAATTGAACACTTTTCATTCAGCATCCAATCAATAATTCGTTCACACTTACTCCTTATGTCTAGAATTCTTTCTAACTGGTACCCGTCCAGGCTTAGATCTGTAATATCTATCATTCGGATCAATCTCCTTCTCAAGTTCAGCTTGAAGACGACGATTAGCTTCAATCAAAGCATCAATCATCTGATTATTCATCTCTTCTACAAGCTTAAACGCTTCAATCCTTTTGTTTTGTCTAGAAATTTCAGCATTCATTTCAGAAATGATCATCTCATATACTGTATAATCAAATCTATCTTCATAAGGCTTATCAATTTTCTTGTTCATAAAATTGTCGTTATGACCTGAAATATACAAGGTGTGTCCTCCTTAAATTCTGTTGTTGTATATATTAACGAATTCTTCTTTAGAAAGGTCATTTATGTCCTTTCCAATAGGAATATCTACCATCCGTCTTACAAGCGCTACATCTTTCAAAGCGTTCTTCAATCTTCTGCAAGCCAAATCTCCCGCTTCATCTGGATCCATTCCAAGAACAAACTCCTTAACACCAAGTCTTCTTAGTTGTGAAATTTGCTTTGGCGTACCTGTACCTAGAAGTCCTAAAGCAGGATAGCCATAAACATAGCATGTTAGAACATTGAAACAACTTTCTGCTATTATTACTGACTCGCATCCTTTTGGAAGCTCGTATAACCCATATACAGATTTTTCAACTTTTGAAGGAAGATAGAAAGCTTTCCCTTCAACAGACCTTCTACATATGAATAGCGTATTTCCATCAACATCTCTAACTGGAAACGTTACGCAAGGAATCTTTTTCTTTCTACCTGTAGGAAGGAAATTTGCATCAAACCCTACATCAAATTTTTCAATAACTTCGTCAGTCAATTTTCGTGAATACATGTAATCGACTGTAAATCTATATTTCGCAAGCTCTTGCTCAGAAATATATGAAGGTTTCTGAGTCTTAATCCTTTCCTTAATAGACTGTATTGCAAATGCGTTGTTTACTCCCTTCATCATATCTTCAGGAATAAGCGGCTCAAATTCTACTGCATTATTGTATCCTTCAATATTTTCCTCAAGCCAGGCCTTACCTGTTTGATGAATTGAATGAATTTTAAGAAGCTCTGAAATAAAATCAGGAAGCTGATAAGAATGATGACAGGTGAAACAATTGAACCAACCAGCAGGATACATCTGCCCGTTTCTATATTGGTCGTGAAGAAGAATACCTGACGAAGGTTTTCTTTCATTTCCATCATTGTGAAACGGACAGTAACAACTATAGTAATCACCTATTTTTCTATTAGGCCTGAGCATACCTTGATCAGCCAATTTATCAATTACAATATTTATATCCATATATTCACCTTCTTTGTACTTTCTTTAACGATACAACAAAGCGAACCCGCTGATCATATAACGATCAGCGGGTCTTAATCATTAGAATTCGACATCGTCCAGGTCATAGTCGTCATCAGAAATTAAGCTTTCATCCGGTTCATTATGAAAAATCTTTGCTGAAACTGTAGGTGTTGATAACTTAGGAAGCTGACCGGGTGCTGAAGGAGGAGGTGGAGGCGAATCAGAATCAGAACTATCTGATATGTATTCAGTGGATCCTGTATTCGGGTCCCAAACATATGCGAAAGTTTGATTTGTATTCTTTGCATTTCTAGATTTAAGCAACTTTATTTCAAGAGTGTGTTCCTCAAAAAGTTGTCTGAGAGCAAATACTTGTGTAGCAATTCTACCTGGATGATCAGATCCTTCAATGTTTGTTAGATCCGGAAACGGAATACCTTTTTCATCAGTGTTTCCTTTAGTTTCACGATTGGCTTGAACTGCAACAACAACTGCGCAGCCATATGTTTTGCTGAGTCTGAATAAGCCATTACAAATGTTTTTGTATCGTAGAACATCGCTGTCAGCTCTTTCTGTGTCCGACATATAAGATAGACCATCAATTATCAACAGCTTAATATGATGCTTCTTGACCAGATTCTCCATTGCTCTAACAGTTGTTTTACCTTCTGACATATCTTTATCTTCCACAACTAGAGCTCCGGTTTCTTCTGTAACAAGCTTCTTCAAGTAATTGAAATACTCTTCATTGTACATACCTCTTTGAAGATCACTGTTCTTAAAATGACCTCTCCAAGTATCAAATCGAGTACCAATGAAAGAAGATTGCATCTCTGGGCTGTAGTAAAGAACTGGGAATCCATTTAGCTGAGCGCACTCCATCATCTTTGTGCAAACCCAGCTCTTACCAGAGTTGGTTCTTGCTACTATCAAGCATAATTCTTCAACAGTAGATAATCCTCCGTACATAACTTTATCTAGCTCTTTGAATCCTGTAGGAATTCTTTTTTGCTTGTTGAATGCAATGATTTCATCGCTTCGTTTGAATGCTTCTGTTACAATATTAACCGGATTTGATGAATCAAGTGATGCAGCTTTTTCACATTGAGATTGAAGATATGCCCATGCTTCAGAAACATCTGCTGACCCAAGGTCTGTTAACTTATTAAATGTTTGAAGAAAAAGAATATGTTGCTTATTTTTTCTTAGCTGATCTTCAAGATATGTTACAGGTTCATTTACTTCTACAATTACAACATCTTCAAATTGAGCTTGAAAAGTAAAAAGATCTGGTACATCACCATACTTCTCCCTATGCTCAAGTATGAAATTTATTTGATCCTTGAATACAGAATAGTAAGAATCATCAAATGAGCAAAGTCGGTCAACTTCGCTAGCATCTTGTGTAGTTAGAAGTCTACAGATGACCTGAAGTTCTACCGAGTTTGTCATTCAACAAGCACCCCTTTCAAAACTGACTGAAGACGAGGAAAGAAATTTCCTACTCCAATCAAGTCTTCTTTACCTGAAATAAGGAATGTTGTTTTGTCTGAATCTCTTCTATCGTTGAAAAGCTTCAGCATAGTTTGGCTTTCAAAATCTCCGAACTTAACATAATCAAGATTGGAAATGAAGAGATACTTTGCTGCATTTATCCAAACCTTAATCATTTGAAGGTCGTAAGATTCAATGTGATCATTCCAGCTGTCTTTTATCTTATCGATATAGGAAGCATAGTCAAGGTGGTAAATTCCGTTACCTAATGCGGTTCCTCGACCGTGAAGACAAATAGCTGTATAACAGAAGATATCTGCAGCTTCCATAGGATTTGAAGACTTGTAATAGCAAGTTTCTCCGGAATGCTCGTCTAGTAATTCTCTTGCTTTATCAATCTTATTCTTACTTGCAGATAGACAGGGATTTTTCATTGAAATTCCGCATCGCTTCATCCAATAACTGATCTCTGTATTTGCAGGGCAAGCAAGGTCACATTGCTTATATGTACAATACGGAGTATATATGCAATTATTCATTTTCCTCAAGCCTCCTTATTACAGGATTTCTGCTTTGAAGATAAGATACTCTTGACTTGACGCATTGTCTTGCAATTTCTACAGAATCTTTGTATCCTTCTTCTCTATACATTTTAGACGGCATGAAAAGAGTTACAAATGGATCTAAAATTCCAAAAATTGGATATTTATGCTCGATTCCTTTTATGTCTCTCTCTAACAAATAACGACGGACAACATATTCTCTTATCACAGGCCATGTTTTCTTAAGATTCTTCATTTCAGGAATCTTTTCCATCATATCAGTTGTTTTATAGAGCTCACCGTCAACTTCAATGAACTTCTCAAACTCTACAAAAACCAGCTGTCCTTTCTTCTTACCAACACGAGTAAGACCGTCAATGCAAGGATACTTTATAATGTTGTCAATTATCTGCTTCTTTGTAAATCCTTTTATTTTTGGGATTCCTCCATAAGTAGGATGAATATCCATTCCGCAAGCAACAGAATATACTTCCATTGGTCTTGTATAGAACATGCAATCTGGATACAGATGAAGAAGCTCAGAATCGGTTAGTTCGTCAGGATTAGTTGTAACTGAAATTTCTGATTGAACGGTAGGCACACGAGGAATTGAATAATAAATACAGAGTTTTGTTCCGTCTACTGTTCCGCTCTTCCATACCTTAGAAGTATCAATTCTAGGAATACGAGGACCATTCAAGTACAAGTCCTCCGGCGAAGACTTTGGGTGCTCATCATATATATCTTCTGGGTTCGTGTTAGCTAAAATTTCATCAATCTTATAAGTTTTCTTTTCTTCTACCTTATCATCAGTATGTTCAGAAATCTCTTCGTTAAATTCAACTTCTGAATAACAGCTACTCCAATCAATATCTTTCATATTGATATAAGTCTTGCCTAATTCAGATTTCAATTTTTCTTCAGGAATGTCTTCAAGACCTTCACAGAAATTACTAGATTCCCATTTGCTATTTATTACCATGTTGTTTATGATACAGTACGAAATTATATTCATTGCTCTTATGACATTTTTCTTGAAGTCATAAGTATTCTTGAATAGTGAGATAGCAGACGAAACTATAGCATTATGTGCAACAGAAATAGCAGATTCCTTCATAACAGGATATGATAAACTATCTGTAATGTTCTCAAATTTTACTTTAGACATCTGCCTTCACCTCCTCTAAACAAGTTAGGTATGATCTACTTCTAAAAAATTCATCATCATGATAAGGATCCGAATAATCTGTAATTTTGTATTTTGTGTTTCCGTCCATACGAAGTCTCTCAAGATACATCGCTACATCATTTATTCCTAAGAAACAAGATGATTGACAAATATACTTTATAGGAATTGCTTTAAACATTATCAGTTTATCAAAAGCTCTAGTTAAGATGAGCTCCCAGACGGAAAATGTAAACTGACCGAATACTTCCTCAGATGGATTCTCATAAGCATCCTTTACAAAATAGGGAACAGGGTATTTATTTTCACCAGAATTTACATCGTCAATCCAGGAATCAAAATTCCTGTTGAATTCATCCATATTGCCTGACAAATATGCTTCAGAAAATGCAATTGTAATGCTCTGAATCCACTTAGACATATCTGCCAAGTTGTATGTAAACCTATTTTTCTTCGCCATTGAGAATCTTGTTTCAAACCATCTGCAAATAATATCTTTCAAAATATCAGATTCTTTATACCCAGTAGAAACAAGTTTTGCGGACTTCACTGTAATTGAATATAACTTCAATATCTCTTTCTTAGGCATTTCTTCCCGCTCAGATTTCGATGGTTCAACAATCTCCGAAGGTTCATCTCCGTCAATTTGAAATTTTGCTTCTATCACTTCTGAAGTACTACTGCTATCCATGAAAACTTTTTGTTCTTGACCACTTTTCAGCATAGAAAGTATCATGTCTAATTTTTCATCTAACCCGGATTTAGGTGGGTCATGTTCACTTGTATCTATTCCGAGTTTATCTGCGCAACATTTGACAGTATAATGCAAATTGACCATATCATCATATGAAGACGATATGGCCGAACCATTTGAAGATATACTGTCAAGAACATCACTAAGCTGATTTGCTAAATCAATAGCTTTCTTCATAGGATCTTCTTCGAGAATCTTCTTATCGACTTTGACGCAATCCTGGATCTTTGAATGGACCATTTCGCACTTTTCTGAAATAGAGTTCAGCTTTGCGAATGTTGTACTATACATCCCTTTGTTGAAATCAAACTCGCTTAGTATGAAGTTCTCAAGCTTTGAAGCTGATTTCAATGCTGTGTAAATATCCATTCAAATTTCCTCCGTATAAAGCAAATAGAGTGTCAATTTTGCACTCACTACCAGCAGATTTCAGAATAGCTGTCATGTGCAGCGAACACCTGACGACGAAGGTACGCTTATGCGTCTCCGCCCTATCTTACTAAACTGCTGTTTTCCTGTTAATCCTTATTCCTACTAACCTGCTTGATACCCTGACGGATATAAAGCAGTCACTTCGCTCAGTAGCAATCTGAATTAACTGATAGGGAGTACAAAATTGGCACTCCATGTGAACCAACTTTGACTATGTACTTTGTTTGAAAATTTATGACCAGGTGCAAGTAGAATAACGATTCTTCTTCAATGGTCTATCTATATCAACTAGGTGAGCTCTTCGCTGCAGCTACTTTTGCTAACTGAAAACGAAGTGTTCATCAGTTAGCTTAACCTACACGCATAGTATAATGCCTATTTGTCGAAAAGTCAATACCTTTCTTGTAAATTTTTGAATTTTTTTTGCTCGCTAACATAGAGGTCAATGCGGTTCGGTTCCGGCTATAAATAGCAAATTTATATTCACATCGTAAAGCGTTCTATGCGAGCTTTGCGAGCTTATTTTTTATTTCTGGAGTGGCGAGGCGCTATTATATCCTTATCTCAATTATTTCTTTTTCTCTTTATATCGTTCATTTCATTCACTCTATTATCTCAAAAGATATTATATATGCGAGATGAAACTGGAAAAATCTTTCAAATTGAAATCAAATTGAAATTATATGTGAATTTGAAATTTTCATTTTCTTTCAATTTCATTAAATATTCTAAAATATGAAAATTTGAATGAAGCACTGAATTTTACAGTTTATTTCAAATTGAATGAATATGAAAGATTATGTGATATTTACAAAATGAAATATTTTGAAAATTTGAATGAAATTGAAAGATTTAGAGATATTAGGAAATTGACCTGTTTCCTTCAATTTGAAATAATATGAGATATTTAGATTGAAATTGAAAGATTATGTGATATTCAAAATGTACCAATTTTACTGAATTTGAAAGAATATTAAATATTGAACTATCAATTTGAAATAATATTGAAAATTCAAATCCAGTTAAATTTACATTTTATTTCAAATTGTATGTTAAATTGATTTTATCTATGAATATTCATTTATCTTCAATTTTGACTATTATGGTAAATTTACATTGTTTTGACACTTATCTACATTCGGTTAAAGGAATGAAGACTATCAATATGTTGTTGATTTGATTGTGCTGAAAATATTCATCATTACATTTTACTTATTATATGATTCTAATCAAATCATAAAGAACTAAAAATTTATAAAAAATTTACGATTCGTTAATACTTTAATTTTATTCTACAGTTTCAAATAGGTGAAATAAATAAAATCAAATAAATATTCAAAATTCTATTGACTTTCTTATTTCTATTAAATATAATAATATTGAAGAAAATAATTATGCATTCAAGATTATCAAAGGTTGTGTTTTAGGTGCGAATACAAAATTGAAAAATAAAGTGAGTTGTTGTTTATGAATATGAAAGAAATCAAAGAAGAAACTATACGACTGTATCAATCTCTTCCTCAAGAAAAAGAACTTCGCATGAAACGTACAGATGTCCGTGACAGAGTAATTGAGCTTAACTATTCTTTTTTTGGGTACATAGCATCGCATACATTCATAAACAATACTTCTGTTACATATGAAGATAAGCTTCAATCAGCCTTGCTGCACTTTTGCGAATGCTGGTGGTGGTATCTATGGCAGGGAGATGAAACTCATAAAGGATACCGATGCGATCTTTCTTTTACAGTGTTTTTCAAACTCCGTGTAGGCGAGATGATAGAAAGAGAGTTGAATGAAGTTAAATATTCCATACGTCGTTCTCTATGTATGGAAGTAGGAAAACAGCTAGGCAAACACTGGGGGCAAGTAAAGTACGATGATCTTATGGATCCAAGATTAAATTTACCTACCGAAAAGATGAATTCTTTGAAGGCCATATTTGGAACACTTTATATAGCAGATTTAGACACTCATGAACCATTTTTATCTTCAGAAGAAGGATCTTTCAGCAAATTTGATGAAGAACTTACTGATAAATATGATACATTAGAAGAATTATTGATAAGAGAGATGATAGACAGAGAAAGAAAACTTACAAACAATGATATTTTTGAAATTTGTGATATCTATGGAATAGATGATAGGACTATTCGTGGTAAACTAAAAACAGCAGAAACAATACTTTATTCTAGATTAAGATCGAGCCAAGATCTTAGAGAAGCTTTCTGATTTACATAAATAAAAAGAGATGGACTTTTAGCCCATCTCTTATATTTTTGAAATTTTTACTTATTAGGATATATCATTTTCATTAGTTTTCCTACCTTTGCACCCTCTGTATCAATAGAAGCGAAGAATCCGGGTACAATAGTCATCTTCTTGTTGATGTCATATCCCTTTCCTGCATCGTTCCAATAGTGCTGTGTGTAATCCAACATACCAAAGTAAAGATACAGTGCAGTCTGTCTGTACTGATCATTATCATCCGAATCAATACATTCTTGGAAAGTACTTCTAAGTTCGTCTACTTTTTCGTTTGCTTTCGTATCAAGAATTTCTCCATCAGAAGTAGAAACATATGGAAACAGCTCGTCCATTACTTTAGTAGCTTCTTCAAGCTCAATAGCTTTTTCATGTAGCTTCTTCAGTTTGATTTCGCACCAAAGAAATGCATCATCAACTGAAGACATGATTTGACTTGAAATAGCTTCATTAGCCTTTTCATCTTCTGATACTGGCATACGGAGTTTATATGCACTATTAGTCATAGAGCAAAGAAGGATTGTCTTATTTTTCTTTCTTACAGGAAGATTGAAAACAGAAACCTTTCCGTCCGGTTTGCTATGGTCGTTTACGACAAGGAAATAATGCTCAATGTCTTCGTCAAGAATTTTGTATGTCTTTTTAGATTTGAATACACCGTAATGATAAAGCCCTCCAGCTGCAACAGATACAAATTCAAGAGAAACTAGATTTGCTGCAAGCAACGGTTTCATAATAGAAAATGTAAAACCATTTTGGATGATTTGAGGGTAGTAATTATTTACTACACACATAAGACGCTTGTCATCATCTCTGTATACAGAATGATAACCTTCTACGCTTTTTGTAACTTCTGTATACATCTTGTATGCAGATACAGTGTAGTTAGCACCGGATTTCTTAATCAAGCTGTCAATAGTTGTGCATTCTGGATCAGTTCTTGTTCCTAGGTCTTGCCAAAGAATACCAGGAATATAGAGTAGTTCACTCATTTGTTTTCCTCCTTAGTTTTATCAATATAGTTTCCAGTAGCGTTTGCTACCTTAAACACAGTGTATTTGTGCATCAGTTTGCTTCCCCATCTGCTTGCTTTGCTAATAGAAGCAGGAGAGCAATCAAGCTCCTTAGCCATTTCAGCGCAGTTAGAAAATACTTTCTTGAGTTCCGGGCAAGCAACTGCGTCTGTAATTGAAAAAGAAGTTGTTTTGGCAGCATCTTCTGATTTTTTTACTTCCTTAATTACTTCCTTTGTGATAACTTTTTCAGAAAGAGAAAGATATCTCATCAATTCAGCTTCTACTTCGTTCAGTTTACTTTCAGAAATTTGACCAATATACTCTCCAAGATGAACAGTAGTTGTAGTCATGATGCTGTTACAGCAAACATAACTTGACTTGTTACCGGGAATCTGAATAGGTACCTGATAGAACATCTGAATACGGCTATCATCACCTGCATGAGATTCGCATTTAGAAATAGGAAGATATGTGATGGTGCAATTATCATTTTCATTGGCAGGATTGTTGATAATGATAACAGGACGAGAACCTCTAAGGATTCCTCTTTCTCCTTTGTATTTATCAAATTCATCTTTCAACCACCAGATACTTCCTCGCATATTCTTTACTACATCCATTGATAAATATTCCTTTCTTGATAGGTTGCGATCATTGCGAGATTGGCGCAGATCATTAGTTAATGTGTTGATGTGTAATCCTATATTGGCTATCATATCTTTTCAAATTTCTAGTAGCATCACCTCAAAATAAAAATACATTGCAAACTATTCTGCTTGCAATGTATTTAACGATTCTTATTTTAATCTAAAATTTTGATCTTTGCGTATGATGTTTTTGGCTTCAAAGAAAAACCGAATTCAGTCTGAACGAAATTGTGAATAATTAAATGTTCAGGTCTATTGAAAATACTATTGACAGGAACATATTCATATTTGTTACTGCCAAACCAAATGTGCCCTGCTTTATCTCTCCAGGCGTCATCATAAACAATGCCTTTGAACTTGATAGAAAACATTTCATTGTTCATATTTGAATATCCTCAATTTGAATAGTCTTGATATGTTCAAATATAATAACGATTCTTATCTATTCATATTTTCAATTTCTTCAAAATCAGAAACTACTTTCTTGAAGCTAACATCATAGGTTATAAGTATGCCCCTTGCAACGGAAGACTCGTCAAAATCTGATAGTTCGTAAGGAGTTATGTTTTTCATTATAACATCATCATTTGCATCTTGAATATGATTTTCAAGATAGATAGGAGCATAATTCTCGAGTGCTTCTTCCGGATCAACCATTTCTCCATCTACTTCAATTTCATATCCGTCTGTAACACAAATATAGATTACATCTTCGTTGTTTTCTTCAACAACAGCACTTCCAAACATGTGCTTCTTGAAGTCTAGAGCGTCAAATCCATATTCTTCAATCAGATAAAGGAGAAAAAGGTTTGCATCATTTCTTGCAAGTGTTTGAACAACAGTGCCTAATGTAGCTCTGTAATATGTTGTTCCTACATTAGAAGCAGCTGTTACTGATTGTAGCTTTGTTGATTTATATCTTTTCATTTTCATTTCATTTTCCTCAATTTATTGCATTAGGTAAAACACCACGTTTGTTTCCAGTCAACTTCGAGTACTTATAATTATTTCTAATGTATTGCCAGAAAAAATGTCCTTTAGATGGTACAGTTACTAATTTTCTATACAGCCGTATTGGGACATCATAGTATATATAGATATCATCAGGTCCACCATTTCTGCCTTTGAATTGTATGAATAGATCTCCCTCTCTATCACCTTTGTTTCTTACATTCAAAGTATATCCCCACATGTTAGATGATCTGCATCTTGTCATACCTTTAGTGATATCTCTAGTGGAAATTGCACATCTTATTGTTTCTTTCCTATGATTTGAATCAAATATTTGACAGCATAGTATTTCAGGATATCTTATGAGGATTTTCAAATTATTTCACCTCATTACATTTTTATTTACAATTATATGAGGTTCACTGAAATGTTTTTGAGATTTTGATTGCCTTTTTCTGAATAAGCATTGCTATTGTCTTTGTCTGTGCATCAGTAACTTCTTCTGGTGTCAAGATGAAATCATACCAAACAGAAATACATCCAGTTTCGTTTAACAGCCATGTCATCCAATCAAAGTAATATTCTTTTGGAGTATTGTCAATAACTTCTTGTCTTGTCCAGTTCTTCATTTCGCCTAAAACTTGACAGAGCTTTTCTTGATGTGAAGGAATTGCATATTCAACATGTCCGTCAGGAAAGATAACAATCTCTGTGTAAAAAGGATAGTTTTTGATATGTTCATCTACATCAAATTTTGAAGTCATTAAATCATACATGCTTATATCCTCCATTAAATTTAATATCAATAACGATAAATTTAATATTAGTTAAAAATCAAAGATTAGCTGTGATAAATTCAATTATCACAGCTATCTAAATTTATAACTTAATTTCGCCTCAATTAGTAGATTGTTCCAGACATTGCATAATACATATTGTACATACTTTTTGCAATATCATTATCGTGAAGTTCAAGCTTGACTACATTTTCATCCTTTGCGCCTTCTTGAATAAATTTGAAGATGTGGTCATCTCTGAACCCGATATTTTTGCAATCTTCATACTTACCAGAATAGTAAACAGTCTTAATATTTGCCCAGATGATTGCGCTAAGACACATAGGACAAGGTGAGCCAGTTGCATAAAGCTCACATCCGCTTAGGTCATGTGTATTTAACACCTGGCATGCTTTTCGGATGGCGTTGACTTCTGCATGCGCAGTTGGATCATGATCCCTCAGTACAGTATTAGAGCAGATAGCTATTACCTTTCCATTTTTTACAACAGCAGCACCAAACGGACCACCATACTTCTTAGTCATTGTCTGAATCGCTTCAGCAGCAGAACCAATCATAAAATCCTTAACATACATATGTAGTTCCTCCATTTTCTTTATTTTTTCATAAAGTAGGCGTATTGTTGTCTAGTTCTTGAATGACCTCCTCAATCAGTGAATCAATTTTCTTGTATACATCGGACGATGCAACTCTTCCAATGTTAGAAAGTTCTTCTGAAAGCCAATTAAAATACTTTCTAACTGCTGCTTCACAAACACCTAATCCATTTTCTTTGTTAAACATTGGAACTAGATTAGGATAATCTTTTATGGCAGTTATGATACAGGATTCAACTGTGTCACCCCATACTCCAAAAGTGTTGTCAAAAATAAATTCCTTCTTTGGAAATTTATTTTTGTTTTTCATTTTAGGTACAGAGTGAATAAATCCATATACTTCTTGACACCAATGAGATGTTATTCCGCAATTAGGAAAGATAAATATCTTAACTAAATGATAAACTAGCTCATCTGATTTGTCTTTCAATTTATTCTTTATATTATCTTTTTCATCTGCAAATGCAAATATTTTCATATCATTCACCTCTTATCCATTATCACGATACCACCGTGCAGCAGCTTTGGCCAGCTGATCGCATCGTTCATTCATTACATCTTCCGAATGACCTTTTACCCAATTGAAATAAACATCATGTTTGTCTACTTCTTTTAGAATTTCTATCCAAATTTTGGCATTAGGTATGTATTCAGAATTTGGATCAAAAGGATTTCTTAGAAATCCTTTCGCTCTCCAATTACTTATCCAGTCTTTCCTGAAAGCATCAACAGCATATTTTGAATCAGAATAGATTTCAACAATCAGCGGAGATTTCTTCAAGCATTTGAGAGCCTCTAAAATAGCTGTAAGCTCCATTGCATTATTAGTTGTATTTTTTGTTCCACCTGATATTTCTTTGTATTGTTTATCGCACTTCAAACAAGCTGCCCAACCGCCTGGACCTGGATTTCCTAAACACGACCCATCTGTATAGATTCTAACCGTTTTCATAATATTTCACCTATAAAAATTGTAGACGCACTATTGTTTAGTACGTCTACAATAACGATTCAAGCTATTTATCTATATTTAGCAGATAGATGAAGATGGTATATTCATATAGTTATTTTCTTACTTCGCTTGCTATACATCCCTTTTCTCCAACCGTCCGAAATATATTTTTCTATCTCATCTGGATATATCCTTTTGTTAATAGTCCCTTTAGTAACATATATCCTACCTGACATAATTTCTTTTTTCCTTTCTATCTGAGCTTCAGATAAATGAAGTTGTGAACCTTTCTTCCATCCTTCAGGAATATCATCTGATTCAGATATGTATTTGCTGATTTTTCCATTTGTTATTATTTTTTTTCCTTTGTTAAATGGAACATTTCCAATCATTGAACTTGAAAGACTGTCTTTCATTGATTGCGGTCTTCCTCTATACCATCCATCAGGTATTGGTTCATTTTCATGTATCATCTTCCCGTCATACCCGTTTGTTATATGTATCCTTCCTCTTATAGTGTCTCCGTGATGCGAATAGTCGCTTATTCGCTGTTCTTCATGAGCTTTTGATGTGTGGTAATGATTAGTGTTTTCAGGACCAGTCATCATCTCCAAATTGGATATATCATTATTATCATGTTTTCCGTCTTTGTGATTGACCGTCAAATCCTCTCTATAATCAAACAACCAAGCTTGTGCAACAACCCTATGAACTCGTCTTGACTCATTATTTATGTTGCATAATACATAATTGTGATCATCCTTCATGAAATTTAGCTTTCTTGATTTCAGAAAATATCCTCTCTTGTCTCTGGAAGCAAGTCTTACTATACATGTACCTTTAGAATTTACTACATATTTACATCCATCCGATGGAATCAAAGACCATTCTCCGTCGTTGTTTGGATCATGACCTAAGAATTTTTTCAATTCAAGCCATTCATGCTTACTAAGTTTAATCAAAATAATCACCTCGCTGTTATGTTTCTATTAAAGGTTAAACATAAAAGCGAGGTGATAAATAATTTATTTGATAAGCGAATAGAACTCTGACCTTAGATCTGAATCTGATTCAAATCTTCCTCGGAGTGTAGCAGTTCTAGTTACTGCTTCTCTTGATCTTATGCCACGTGCTGTCATGCATCCGTGCTTCCCTTGAATAACTACAATTATATCTTTAGTTCCTAAAATTATTGACAGAATTTCTGCTATGTCAGTTCCAATTTTTTCTTGAAGCTGAAGTCTCTTGCTCACCATATCTGCAATTCTTGCTAGCTTGCTCAATCCAATTACTCTTCCGTTTGGAATGTATCCAATTGCAACAGTCATGTCATACATCAACATTAAATGATGTTCACAAAAACTATGAATAGGGATGTTACTTTCAACTACAAGATCTCCTGTTTCTAGATCTTCGAAGCATGTATCAAACTTATGTGCAATTTCCTCATTTGTATAAGTCATACCTTCAAACAATTCATCGCACATTCTTGCAACTCGATTTGGAGTCTTCTTCAATCCTTCTCTGTCAGGATTATCGCCTAAAGCTATCAAGAACTCTCTTGTAAGCTCTTCAATTTTATTTTTATCAATATTTTTCATGCTACTACACCTTCTTTGATGACCATTGAATCATAGCTTACTTGGAAGTCCTTCCTGAACATATCAGCTATTTCCTTGTTAGTGTAGTTTTCACCTTCAAGAAGTTCTTCCAAATAACCTGCTACTCTTTTAGGAGTTTCTACTAGACCTGGTCTTGTAACATCTTCTCCTAAAGCTATAAGAAGATTTCTTACAGCTTCTTGTACTTTTTCTTTATCCATCATACACCTCTCATATCTACAGGCCAGATGTACTTGTGGATTTGAAGTTGAATTTTGCATTTATTCAACTTATTGAAAAGAAGAAAGTTTACAATGTTCTTTGCATCATATCCAAATACAGGGCTGAAATACACTTGTGCAGACGGTCTGTATTCTTGAATAGCTTTCAGTGCTGCTTCAAGATCTTCATCACTTCCAACTACAAATTTCAATACATCTTGAGGACGAAGCTTTTTGAATGCTTCAGGATTCATAGCATTTTCGCATCCACTAGACGGAGACTTGTAGTCAATAGTGAACCAAACATTCTTTAGCTTATGGTAATAAGATGTGTCAATTGTTCCATTTGTTTCTACATTTACATCAAAGTTGTTTCTGTCAAGTTCAGCAAGCAGAATTTCGACATCTTTGTGAATGAGAGGTTCTCCACCTGTAAGTGTAATAGACGGACAATCCATCTCAATACACTTATGGACAATTTCATCAACTGTCATGTCTTCAGCGCATTTATCGTCAAATGCATATGAAGTATCGCAGTAACTGCATCGAAGATTACAGAAAGCAAGTCGAATGAAGGTTGCAGGAATACCAGCCCGCTTACCTTCACCATCAATGCTTTTGAATATTTCAACAACTTTCATATTTACTCCTCCGAAAGATAATATCCAATGTTATTTTCTGTTTCTTGTACTCCTACTGAAATAACATGTAAATCAGAAGAAAACGTGTTCATTCTAGATTGAATCATTTCATAGAACTCTTTAGCCATCCATTCAGCTGTAGGACTGTTGTCAACAATGATAACCTTCTTACAGTTTTCTTTAACCACTTTTGCAATAGGGTCGCTATTTCGAAGAATGCAAGAATGATCGTATTTGTCTTCAATTACATCCTTGATTATCTTCTTCAGAAGTTTGAAATCAATGACCATTCCAGCGTTATTCAAATCATTTACACCAACAAGAACTTCAACTTTGTACGAATGGCCATGAAGATTATCTCTGCATTCGGATGAATAAGTGTCTACATTGTATAAACGATGAGCAGCTTCAAATGAAACTTTTGTTTTTACTGTATACATTTTTACTCCTTAGCGATTTATTTAATTAGATTTTTCTTTCTATGAGGTGATCTACAAGTAATATCGGAATATTTGAATCTAAATTTCAATCCAGGTAGCTTTCTAGATCGTTTTGTTACATTTCTTACTATATTTTGAATAGTAGTATCATCTACATCATAATAAAGTGCAGCATGATGCATAGATTCAAATTCTTGTCCTGTGTTTTCACATATTATCGGAACATTACAATATTTTTTCAAGGATTTTCTAGCTGCTGATACAATATTTCGGATGCCTTCAGGAGATTTATCTGCAATTAGATTATGCGAATACGCATGCTTAACGTTTTCAGATCCTGTAGCCCATTCTAGATTTTCAACTAGATTATTCGTCTTGTTTCCATCCAGATGATTTACTTGCGGTTTACATTCAGGGTTCGGAATAAATGTTTTAGCAACTAACCTATGAATTGATGTGTTGTTAGGACTAGTTTTAGACGCAAGGTATATCCAAAGATATCCATCCTCTCTTAGAGGAGGTTTCATAATATAATGCTTTGAATTTCTTACTCGTCCTAAATTGCTCACTTCATAGTTGTCTTCATACCCTTTAGCAGGTCGCCATATTTCCATTTAGGTATCACCGCATTTCTTTGAATGGATCATCAATTTCATATTCAATTGGGTCAACTGCATTATTTGCCTTGAATGCGGCTATACGGTCTCTGCAGGTTCCACACAATCCACAAGCTTTCTCTCTGCCATTGTAACATGAACTTGTTAATTCATATGGAATACCTATTGATAGCCCTAATTTAACAACTTCGGATTTGTTATGGTTCACAAATGGAGAAACCAATTTAACTTTATGTCTAGATCCAATCAATATCGCTTCTTTTACGTTTTGCATGAATTCTGCGGAGCAATCTGGATAAGCATTACCTGCAGCATCATCGGCATGTGCTCCAATGTAAATATCGACATCGTCTTCAGGATAAAGTTGCATAGCTAATGAGCCAACTGACATGAGCATAATTCCATTTCTCAACGGAACTTCTGTTGATGGTTTTCCATTTTTCTTTATCTGGTCGGCATAACTCATCATAGGGATTTCTTCTGTGCTATTCTTCATTAGAGAACAGTTGCTATACTGTAGAACATTTGACAAGTCAAGGACATAATGCTTTACATTATAGAACTCTGCTACTTTTTCAGCGCATTCAAGTTCCTTGTTGTGTTTCTGCCCATAAAAGACAGAAACAGTGCTCACATTTTCCGAACCTACTTCATTTACAGCAATACCTACGCAAGTGGTAGAATCTACACCGCCGGACGACAAAACAAGTGCTTTCTTCATAAAATTCTCCTCCTATGATTACATGTCGTATCTTACTTTTCTGTTGCTTGCATCTCTAAGTGCATCAAGCATTCTAGATTTTGCAAAATCCTGATAATTGAATTTTGGATTTGCATAGTTTACGAAAGGAAAGATCGATATACCACCCCTGGGAGAGAAAATACCCTTCACTTCAATGTACTTTGGATCCATAAGCTTTATCAAGTCTTTCATGATAATGTTCATGCAGTCTTCATGAAAATCACCATGCTCTCGGAAAGAGAAAAGATAGAGCTTAAGAGATTTGCTTTCAACCATTCTTTCGTTAGGGATGTAGCTGATTACAACTTTTGCGAAATCTGGCTGACCTGTCTTTGGGCACTTGCTCGTGAACTCATAAGCATCAAATGTAACAACATAATCGTTGTCAGGATGCTTGTTTACAAATGTTTCTAAAACTTCTGGACTGTAGTCGCAGCTATACTTAGTATTATTATTACCAAGTAGAGTTACTCCTGACATCTCTTCAACTGTTCTTGACTTTTTTGATTCGGGCATGATTTATTACTCCTTGTTATTTTTATTTTCAGAGAGGGTTTCAAAGGAATACAAAACTCTCTATGAATACATCACCATACAAATCTATGATTAAGCATTTCAAGATTGTCTACAATGATATCTTGACCTGACATAGACTTGTTTACTTTTGCAACAAAGTAGATCCACTCTGCTGCTTCTTTTGCACTCGCCCATTTCTTTAGTGGAGTCATGCTCATGATATCTTTCCATTTTTCTTTATCATTCATGACTTGTGCGTTCAATTCAGTTTCTACACCACCAAAAGAGATGCTGTTGCAAGTTGCTTGATACTTTGCGATCTGTTTTGCTGTCCAAACTGTGTAAGAAATCACTCCGCCCTTTGATGCAGTGTATTCAGGAAATTCGCATCCATTGTGAGCTGATACAGATGCAAGATTTACAACTGATTTAATCTTTCTGTTTGAAAGTGCATATTTCTTAGTGCAGTTCATAACACCAATCAAATTTGTTTCAATATCATTCGGACCATTTTGCCTACCTGCGTTATTGACGAGAATAGCTGGATCATAGAGGGTAGGAAGCTGTTCAAACTTTCCTACATCTGCTACATGATGGAAATATCTTCCTATTTTAGTTTGTAGATACTCCTTATCATATTCAGGACTAATGTCAATTCCGTGCACAATGTCTCCACTGTCAAGAAATTTCTTAGCTGTTTCTCGACCAATACCGTTAGAAGAACCTGTAACAATTACAATCAAGTCTTAGAAGCCTCCTTAGTAAAATCAATATATTCTTTTCCTACTTCTTCCTTTTCCCATCGCTTGCAAACTTTGAATCCTACAGGGCTGAATACAACCTCGGAAAGAAGCTCAGCTGCTGCGCCTGCAATCGAGCAAAACACAACTTGAGTCCATGTCCATCCAAAGAAAACTTTGGAAACAATTGTAGCAAAAACAAAGTTGTCTACAAATTGACCGATAGCTGTAGAAACATATGATCTCATTGCATATTCAAAGAAATTTTTCTTCTTTATAAGCTTTCCGATTCCATCGTTTATGATAGCATTTACAATAGCGGAAACGATGAATGCAGTCATAGATCCTACTAGTACATACCATGTTCCACCGAATACTCCATTCACTGCATCATTAGCGATGCTATCATTGAAGTTATAGAAAACACTCCAGTTGTTTCCAATTCTAGAAACAAAAAAGAAGATTCCAGAGCAAATAAGATTCATGAATACAGCGAAAAGAGATAGCTTGATTGCTGCTCTTGCTCCAAACCTCTTTGTAAGCATATCCATGCAAAGGAAACTCATCCAAGACAGAAGGAATCCACAGTCAAGAGCAAGGTATTCGATATTTAGCAGTTCTTTTGATGCAAAAATGTTCATCAGAACTACGCTGAGGGTAAAGAAAATCATTGTGACAGTTGGAGCGTTTCTAAGAAGGATTTTGTAGTCCTTTGCTTCTGTCACAATGATATTTTTTAGTTTATTCATATGTATGCTACTCCTTTATTTTTGTTTTACATGTGGGTTTCAGGAAATTTACAAAACACATGTATTATATATCATCATGGTGTTGGCCATGTTGTTTTAGTTTCCGTAGAAATTAACCAGATTGTTTTTTCTGCAGAAGGCCTCAAGTTCCTCTACGTCATGAATATTATTCATCTTATTTTTGTATTTAGGATAAAAATCAATATCTTCAAGCAATTCGTTGAAATCAGTTTGCCCTTCAAAGTAATGTTGCAAAGTTACTTCTTGCATCTGCTCATCCCAAACCATGCAAAAAAGAACAATGTACTTTTTGAAGAAGGCTATCATCTTTCTTATATCTTTGTTATCTACATGATCATCATCAACGCCATGCAGATACTCCCAATCGTCACATAATTTTAGGTTACCTACTTTGCTCTTTAGAAGCTTTTCAGGGTTAAACACGGGTTTTACTCTAATTTCATGAGGGTATCCAGCTCCGGATGAGAAATAGAAAGAAAAGTTCAATGGTCCTGGGTTCGCTATGTCTTTTCCTCTAACGTTAGCCATGCATAGAATTGAATCGTCATGTCTTATCAATTTCTTCAATGCTCATCCTCCTTTCAATTACAATAACGATTCAATCAAAATAAGAAATTATATTCTCTGAATTCTCTAGATATTCTTTTTTGAATCTTTTTCAATATGGTTTCGCTTGCTTTCACTAAATCTTCAAGTTTTTCAGGTTCGTATAAATCATATCCAATCGTCTTCTCTTCAGGAGTCATTTCAATTATGTTTATTCTAACCTTTTTCATATAGGTTGTTATGTTAATATCTAATGTCATTTCATGAAGGTCGTTGAATTCTTTTCCTTTTGCCTCATCTTGTTTATCAACAGGAAGCTGGTACAAAATTGTCATGTATACATCATACATGTTAGATGATTTTTTGTAGTTAAACGATCCATCAATATGTTTATATAGAAATTTTCCTAATCTATTTACTTGTTGATTTGCTGATAATGGTTGATTAGATTTACACTCTATTTTCATTTGATCACCTCAATTATCTATCTGCTTCCAACCTGACGAAGTCATCTTAAATAGTGTTTTAACTAGGTGCCAATCTTTGTCTTCACTAAATCTCCAGATAACAGGATTTTCCGCAGGCTCTGCAATTACTTCCATTTCACCTGGATCCATCTTGAATCGTATAACCGTAGATATTGGATCAGTTGCAGGGTCGTTGAAATGCCCAACTCCAAGGTGAACATAGGCGTATCCGCCTGGCTGAATTGCAGGGCAATCAGTTAATTCAAATACTCTTCCTGTCATGCCACCAGGTTGACCTTCAGGATATTGAGGAGGGTTTCCAAATGATGCACTGTGCGTGGCATCGCTTCCTCTGTAGTTCATATTTGTTTTTGAAAGATTTGGAACACTCACATTCACAACAGATGAACTTTGATATGTCTTTCCGTTGTCATTTGTTACATTAACATATGTGTAGTAAGTTCCTCCATATCCTACACACGGTGTTTCAACTAATCCTCCCCAAGCCCAGTAGCTTAATCCACCTGAATCACAAGCTGTTGTCTTTATGCTGTAACTTTTTAATCTTATAGCGCCTTCTGTATCGTTTGTATATTTTATAACGATATCATGACATTTGAAAATTGAACCTGTCTGCCATGACCAATAATGAAGTGAGCCAGCTCCAGGATCAACTCCGTTCTTTTCATACTTTTTAGTTGCTCCAGAGTTGAATACATAGTTAGGATATGAATAGAATTGTGGTTTTCCATTGTAGTATTCCCAGCCCATAAAATCACTTCTTCTCCTTTGGGATGTATTTCTTCCATCCATCTGTTGTCATTATCCAAACAGGTGAATCTCCCCACATAGCTATAACATTCAAATTTCCTCTAATATTTGTTGTATCTCCGTACCATCCAGCAAATTTGTAACCTTGTCTAACAGGTTCTGAAGGATATTCAGATTTTGGTATTGTAGTTCCTTGCTTCACTGTCATAGTTTTCAATACTTTATCTGTATATCCATCAAACCATTTGACAGTGTAACTTGGTAAATTTGATATAGCGTAAAACTTATGACCACCACTTATAGTATATTGATCTCCAGGATAGTACTTATTACCAGATCCATCTGACATATCTGCCCAGTACTGAAAAATTTCACCTGTTTCCTCTTGATTGAAATCTACCTGCCAAACATCATTTGAAGGTATGAAGACTTTTCTAGTGTAGGCGGTTGACCATGTTATGTCTTTTTCAAACGAAGCTCCTTCAGGGTATTGGAGCCCCGGGGACTGATAAATTATTCCTCCGTTCGCTAAATAACAAGACCCATAACTCCATATTGCATAAAGTGTAATATTTGATTGAGCGTTGTACGATGATCCAACATTGTATGTTGTACCTGTACCATCTGACTTTGTGTTCCAATAATTAAATAGATACAAATCTGGGTCATAACCCGATGGACCTGACTTTATTGTCAAAGGTAGCTGCCCTGTTTGTGACGAAGGCGCTGTTCCATATCCATTAGCATTGTATGTTATAGTAAATGTATCTTGTATTTCTTCATAGTTTGCTCTACCGGTAGACTTCTGCATAACAAGAACTTTTCCGGTACTCCCTTCAGAAAGAGAAGGAGTCATTATATATAGATCAGCAGATGACCCAACTGATAATGTTATTGGGGAAATAGTAAAAGTGTATTTTTGACAGCTGTTTGTATCTGCCCATATGTTATCTCCACTACCTCCAGTTCCGCACACGTTTGAAACAGTTTTAGTATCTGATTCATTGCCACCGAGTTGGATATAAGTACCTATTGAACCTCCGTTACCTGTAAATACTGTTCCAGAGTTTACATAGCCTCTAAGCGTTCCAAGATACAATTCAACCGAAGAAATCTTTATCTTCTTGCTTGTATTGTTTGTGAATGTGCCTATTTTCTTTAGCACACCTTCTGCACTGTAAGACCACTCATCTTGATGCCACGAATAACTTAGCTGAGGCATTGTATCACTCCTCTGTCCAGCCTATTCCAATAGATCCAATAGGAACATCAGTTGCAGTTGGTTTAGTAGCTGAAATGTATAATCTTAATCCATTAGGTAACTGAATGTATCCTACATTACCTGCAGATGTTTCTTTTGCTAATCCAGCCTTGAGAGCTTTCATTCTATCTCCTAGTATATCAATTGACTTGTTATTTGCAATAGCTTCTAGGATGTATGCCGGTGTGATATTTGAAGAACTTGGAGAAAGTTTATTCATTGCTCCCTTATTAAATGATGTAGATCCAATGCTTACGTTGCTTGTCCCGTCATCACCTATAGTTAGTTGACTATCAGTGTCATCATCCGATAAAGAAACAGATAATGATTTTTTGTTTCCGACTGATGTAACTACTCCCTTTGCTTTTTTGTCATCTGTAACTAGATTTGTATAGGAAAGCTCCTTGTGATCTATTCTAGCAACAGGTATCACATCATTGTTTTCATTTAGAGTTTCAACAGATCCGTCATCCTTTCGTCTTAGTGCGAATGTACCTGGATATGTCTTCTCATATCCTTTCATATCAGCGTCAGATGTAGAATTGTCAAACATCTGAACAGCTCCCTTACCTACAACATTGAAAGGAGATAATGACTTTTCCTTATCTGGATCATATCTAGTTGCATATATTGCAGGAGAATACTTGTCTGATTTTGAGTGGATTGTTAAAATATTTCCTTTTCCGTCAGGAGAGTCAAGACTGCAAGAATCAAAATCAATTTTTGCATCAGGCTGTTTTGAGGAATAGAAAATACTTGGGTCGCATGTTTCCATATCAACTAATGATTTACCCCTTAATTTAGAAACAGCTTTTTCCCCCTTTATTTTTCGTATGTAATTTGACATATTTAAAGAGATTGATGTTGCAGTGCTTTGGCTAAAAATTATTTTAGCTGCCCAGGGAAACTGAGCTGGGCCCAAGAATGTACCATCTTGAGGAGATGTAGCATTGTAGCTTCCGTCTAGTCCACAAACTCCCGAAATAACAGATCTAATCGTGAACCCGGTAAGCATTATCTGTATAGTAGATTCAATCTTTCCAGAATAGAAGATTCTTATGAAAGGCGATTTAGACATATCCGGAGATAGGTCCATATATTGCCCTGCTTCGTCGCCTGTTTCTTTCCATTTACCTGGTTGAATGACTACACCATCAATTATCTTGTTGTACGCCTCTGAATAGGAAAGAACGCTTTCTAATGATATATCGTCGTCAGTAGTAGGTATCTTCGTTCCGTTTGTATCAGGGTGAAAGTTCAATGTGTTGCTTATGCAGAATCCATAGTTAATTACCCGTTTTGCAAAATAACTGTTAATATCGTATTCGCAATCACCTAAAAATAAATTAGCAAATATTACATTTGCTGCGCATAGCTTGGAATTTTCAGGAAGAGAGATATCTAAATATCCAGCATAGTTGCTCGTTTTTGGGATCTTAACAACCATAGAAGATCCGCAAGCTATACTTGAAGCTAACCACTCTCTTTCAGTAGCAGGTTGTAAATCAGGATCATCGGAAAGCGCTTGTTTAAGATATATTTCGTATGCAGAATAGCCTTGTACACGACCTTCATTCCAAATTTGTCTAGGCATTTATTTCAACCTCCTAAATAAGGTAAATTTCATCATGTTGAATGTATACAAGGTCCTAAACTAAATCTCTTGTATTTTCATGTCATAGCTTAACTTTATTTTTAATTTTTCATATGGTATCAATTAACTTTGTAAATATGATAGATTGTTTAATATAACTACAATCATTGATAAAATATTATGAGTTTCATTTAATTCAAATTTAATTTTTCATGTTAATTTAACTAGATATATTCGACTCATTTTAGTTATTAACTTTACCTTGAATATTGTTGAAAACTTAAAAGGAGGTGCTAGAATGGGATTTTATATAGGGCAAACAAAAATATTTGGAATTTCGATATTGTCCCAAAATACCCAATCTTCATATGAAATAAAACGGCAACTTGGAAATGGAGTAACTGAATCAACTTCAAACATTTTAACAATAAAAGAAGGTGGATCAGTTGATCTAAAATTTACAGTTTCATCTGGATATGTTTTTGACAATGCAACTGCAACAAACTGTCAGTACTCATGGAAACCTAGTACTGGAACATTAAAAATATCAAATCCTACATCTACAGTTAATGTTTCAGTATCATCACTTCAAAGATTGATGAAACCAACTAATCTGAGCATATCAGATGGAACATTGACATTTGATGAGGTAGCGAATGCAACAAATTATGCAATTTACGATAATGATACAAATATACTAGACACTATATGACGAAAGGTGAATAATAATGGCAAAAAGAAGCTATTCATTATCAAGTAAAGATTTATCTATAGGAATGCACAACATAACAGTTGTAGCTAAAGGATCAGGATATGCTGACAGCTTGCCTTCAGATCCTGTTAGTTACGTAGTACCTGGTCCCCCTTCGGATCCGTCAGTACACGAGTTAACTATAATGTATCAACCAGATAAGCAACAGTTTGAAGAGGTATGCGGAGGTATTCCTTCGGTTATTCCGCAAAAGTTCGGTCAAGAATTAGTTCAAAGTGCAGGATCTCCTGATCTGACTCCTTATAATCTAGGTGAACAAGGTCAAGATGAAATACAAATACAATCATTTGCTTACTTGCAGAAAGATGCATCTATTTCCGAAAGGTTAGCAACCGAGGGATATATCCAGATAAACGGAACCAAATATTATGGTACTAATTCAGATGCTCCTAACTTATATAGAGAAAGCGCAGAAATATATTTTGTTTTAGGTACTGAAACGGATGGTCTTGTATTAACACCTATTCAACTTGTATTAACTTATAATGATACTATATCTTTTACGATGACAGGAGGACCTCAAGGCGATACTTCGTATGACGGATTAGAGATATACACATGGGAACAATTTGTAGAAGAGTATCCAGAATTCATGATTGATGAAAATAATCATGTTGTTAGCGGTGATAATAGTTTCGCTGTTCATTATTCTGGTGAAGACGTTTCTACTGTAGGAGCATATGTTATGAAAACAGATAAGATCAAAAATGGATCTGTATATTGGCTTGTGCAAAATAGCTAATTTATAAATTAACTAAAATATCACCTCCTCATTTCATTCTTGAGGAGGCGATTTATTATAAAATCAAAAATCATTTCTATTATTATAGAACAATCAGTAAGTTTCGTATATGATAGATTTTTATAAAGATGAAGGTTATTGCTCTTTTCAAATATATCTTCTTTAATCAAAAATGGCACACCTATTTTGGTGTGCCATTTTTTATTTCAAATATTTATAACCATTCCAAGCGTATCCATCTGCTTTGACCCATTTACTTAAATATAAGTAACTTGTAGCTGGAACATATACATCTCCATTATATACACAAATACCTGCTTTTCTTATGTGGTACTGAATATAAATTGGATCACTTCTAAACCCTCTTGAATCAACGCATACTGCTACTAAAACTCCAGTCTGATTATTAGATGCAGATAATCCTGTTATACTAATTGTGTTATTAAATGAAGAGCAGCTTCCTAATGAGCACGAAATCTCCCATTTGCTAAATGACGAAGAATTTTGAAATGTTGGAGTTGTTAAAACTATTCTGCAAGATGTATTAGTTTCAGATGAAACCTTTCCAGATCCTCCATACGGTTTATATTGATATTCATGTAAATGGACATAAACTTTTTGAGAAACTGTTCCTAAGTTGCTACCAGTTGATGAATATGTTGTGCATGTCATAGTTGCTTCAATCATTTTTACTGTAGAGCTGAACCAAGAATTAAATAATGATGATGAAAAATTGCATACAAAATCTGATGATGCGTTAGTTGTGAAGGTGTTTGATTTAGATTCATATGATATGGAAATATGATGATAGTTTGTGCTGGATAATGATTTAATGTGAGCTGTTATTTTATCTCCTACATATATATCAGATTGTATTTTGAATACGCTTGCTGAATTACCGGAACCAATTGAAATTGATGACATTGCTGTTTCGTTCAAAGTTCCTGGGCTGCCTCCAGAATTTGAAACTGAAAATGTAGAAGACAAAGATGTTGTATTAGAAGATAAGCCGGTTACTTGAAAAGAGTTTGTTGCAGTATGATTTGTTGTACCATGCCAAGATTCATTCCAACCTTTTAGGTCAATACTAAATGTTTGATCATTTATTTTTATGTATCCTGTTAGCACATGTCCTGTTCCAAGATAAGAATCACTATTTAAAAGGTGCAAAGTGACTATACAATCAATGTTTACAGTTGAAGAAGTTCTAGACGATGATTGAAATTGAACAGTGTATATTACATATGGTGAGCCTACTGTAGATTTTTTGCTTGATAACACAGTTGTATACGCCATATTATCACTTCCTTACATTAAGTAACACCAGCATGGATTATTAGTGTCTCCTGAAACAGAAGTAATAGTAAAAGTTGCCCAGTCGCTACTTAAATTTGCTTTTGCACACTGCCAATTTTCTCCTTCTAGAGTATATTTGAAGAATCTAAATGACCAAGTATCTGGAATAAGCGGAAAAACAAATGAATCATACATGTTGCCATAATTCCCCCCAAGATAGGTGCCAAGAAGAATAAGAATTGCACTATATTTCTTGGCTTCAGTGGGATCTAATGTTATTGTTATGTTAGATCCTGTTACAAGCTTTGTGCCGTTACAAATATTTACTACCCTTTTGTCCTGTGTAGGTAATCCTAGATTGGTCCTTGCAGCATCTTGTGTTGTACCACCTGTACCCCCTTCTGAAATAGGAGTTACTACATTCTCCTGCTGTACAAAATAAAGAGATCCTGTACCTGTAACAGGAGTCGAAGTTGGGTAACTTGTTCCATATTGAATTCCTATATTAGCTCTAGCATTGGCAGCAGTTGATGCACCAGTACCGCCATGGTTAATAGACACAATATCAGTAGAACCTAAAGCGCCAATATTATTTCTTGCTTGTTTCATCTGTGTAGCAGTTAGTGATTGAGATTCATACGAAACATATTTGTTATCGGAATCATATTCCTCAACCAAATAAATCTCGTCATTGTTAATTAGACCTTGTTCTTTCATTTTATTGAAAATTGCTTTTGTTGGGACTTTGTTGATAACAAAGTCTGTAATTTTCTTTGAAGTCGGCATTTTGTTACCTCCAATTTATCAAAATATCGCTAAGATAGCGTCAATTACTGATTACAAATAAATACAAGGTCGACCTTACATATGATTGATAATCTTAATGAAAATTGGAGGTATTTTCATGCCTACAGAAAAACATGTTATCAATTTTGTCATAAATAAAGTTCCTACTAAATCAATTTTTGAAAAGATGAAAACACAAGGATTGATAAACGATGACGAGATATATTTAGTTGAAGAGGATGATTCAGCTAATTACTTACAGCTTTCTGGTGGAACTATGACAGGTGCTCTTACTACCAAAGGTATAAAGCTTACTTCGGGTACAGATTATGGTAATACTTTACCTAGTAGCCCAGATACTAATCAGTTGTTTTTCCAGACAGTTGGGACTAATTTTGTATTAGATAATGTTTATCCTGTCGGTTCTATTTACATGAATGTAAATAGTACTAATCCCAGAACACTTTTTGGGGGGACCTGGGAGCAGATTCAAGGCAAGTTCTTACTTGGAATGAGTAGTAGTTATCCTGCAGGTAGTCAAGGTGGTGAAGCCAGCCACACCTTGACGACAGATGAGATGCCTAGCCACGGGCACAACCCGTCCAATCAGTCAGGATATTATGGCTTCATCACCAATAGCAACAAAGCGTTTGAAGTGGGTGATATGGGCGTTCAGAGCGGCAGCGGTCGGTACTATCCCTATGCCCCAGTGGCCTTTGACATCAGCCGTAACTCTTTGACCGGTACTACTGGTGGAGGAAGTTCTCACAACAATATGCCTCCTTATCTAAGTATATATATCTGGAAGAGAACTGCGTAAGGGGTGAGTAAATGGCTTATTTTGATGGTCCAAAATCCTCAAAAAATTGGTATGCAAGGCTTGAATATTCATATAGTCAATCAACCTCTGCTACTACAATTACTTTAACCTTAAAAGTATATGATGCAACAGGGTATTCTTACAATGGAAATACGAATAGCTCTTATTATATTATTCAAGGAGAAAAAGCTTATCAGACATATAACTTTAGCTCAGCTGGTTGGTACACTATTGGAAGTAGAACTGTAAAAGTACACGATACTTCTGCTACTTCTCTTAATGTATCTGCTATGTGGTGTTCTGAAAATGAGACAACGTATACTCCATATTCTCTTTCAGTGTCAGGAACAATAACATTTCCTCAAATTGCCCCACCTCCTCCAAGCGTAAATATTATATCCGTTCAGCCTATTCCAGAATTCATAGCTGGCTATGATGGAGATGGTTTTACGCTAACTTGTAATCCATCAGGCGGAACTGGATATACTTATAAATGGTATAAAGGAGCTAATATTGTTGGAACCTCTAAGAATTTGACGGGAAAACTTTTCCATAGTGCTTATGACAATACTTACGTCTATTGTGTTGTTGACGATTCAACAGGAGGAACAGCAACAACTAATAAGTGTCAGTTTCGAGTAGGAACTTCGGCTAGCCAAACACATGTTTCAACTAAGCTAATTGAACCTGCTAGAATTTATAACGGAAACAAGTTCTTATATGGAATTCCGTTCATATACAATAATGGATGGAAATATACTTCTTGGAATATAGGAAAATCGTGATAATAATACCAACATTAACTTTAACTTTAACTTTAACTATAATTTTATAGTTAATATTCATTCAACAAGTAGTTAGAAATGATATTATGAAATGAAAAGCCCGGTGCACTTCTGCACCGAGCTTTTACTTTATTTATGCTTCGAAAAGCATCTGTTTTTGCTTACTTGATACTGTTACATTTGAAAGTATTTGGACTTGTGCGTAATTTATAGTTGAATTTGAGTTAATTGTATTTTGAACTTTCATTCTTTCACCAGTTCCAGAAATATCTCCTTTAGTATATTCTATATATGGGTAGGTAAATTCAACTGATATTATTTCTGATCCCAGTAAATTAGTTGGATTAAATTTAGACACATATATCATTCTATTTCCGATAGCATTATAACCATATCCTAAATATAGCTTTGTAGGTTCTTGTGTAATAATGTTACCGGCGTCGTCGGCTAGTATTGCTGACGGAAGTTCAATTATAATTTTTCCATCCGGTGCTTCTATATTTTTTGCAATTGCTTGCAAGCTTTGGCTGTCAATGATATAAGTAGTTCCAGAAGCAAGGGTTACATCAACCCTCCCCCCCCACATCATCAGCAGTCCATGATTTTATTGTTACTGAAGATTTTCCGTCAACTGCAGCTTTTACAACTTTATTTTGAACAGGATTAGTGGATGTGTCAGAAAGTGATGTATCAACAGTAACTCCTCCTGACGCTATCTTTGAATCGACATATGCTTTGTTTGCAGCATCGTTGTCGTTGGTAGGATTAGGTACAACTGTTCCAAGTGCTCCAATATTTGTTCTTGCTTGCGTTTTCTGGGCGTCTGTAAGCGTCTGAGATGTTACCTGAACAGGAGTTCCTGATATAGCATCAAGCGTCTCCTTATTTGTATGCGAATGTCTTGCATTTGTATTTGCTGTTATGTCTGTAATAGGAATAGCTACAATACTAAATGCTACACCATTATGAACATATATCCCCGGGTCTCCATCAGCAGGTATGTAAAGGTATATATCACCTTTATCATACTGCTGAGCCATAGGGACAGACGAACCAGAATATGCCTTTGAAGATACTAATTTTTTTCCTATATATATCTGGTTAGTATCAGTAATGAAATATACTGTGTCTTCATTTTTTGTAGCTGATGCATACTCAGCCTTAGTACCAAATTTAATTTTAACTTCATTCTTTGCAGTGGGCATATGAAATATCTCCTCTCAAAGACTTACTCTTTAATATTCATTTCAGCACTTCTTACTTCTAAGCCATGGATGTCCTTCATCTGGTCAGAAATGAAGCTATTTCCTCCAAGCTCTTTGTAAGATTCGTATAGCTGTTCAATTATGTACAACGAGTGAGTTCCAATGAAATCTTTTCGCATATAATAGTCATGAGCTTGATTTATTCTATCTCGTGTACTAGCAAGTAGCGCTGATTTCATTTTATTGTTAACATCATTTTGTGACTTTGTTAGCTGATCAAGCTGTTTACGAATTTCGGATATTTGTTTGTCTACAGAATTCTGAAGATAACTGATTTTCTTGTTCATTCTATCTTCCATTTCGTCTATAGACTTTTTGTGCTCTTCATCTGACTTCTTCAGTCTTTCATCTATTATTTCTTTTGCTGCAGATGATACTGATTTCTTTATCGCTTTTCCAATTACTATAGATGCTCCAGAAATAGAAGCGATCAACGTGCAAATATAAATCACTATATCTAAATCAATAACATGATCCATTTAAGAATCAATCCTTTCATATTTTGATTAGATAGATTCCCAAACGAAATGATTAGGAACATCTAACTTTTTTCGTATATTATCAATGACTTTTTCGCTACCATCAAGTCCGTTACTGTCGAATTTAGCAAAGTTTTCACCATTTTTGAAATTTATGTTATCACTTGATAACTTAGAAGATTTCCCTTCAGTTTCTGAAGGGAAATCAAGCTCAACATCATTGTCGAACTTGTCACCGTGTCTTGATATTTTTGATGTATCGGTTAGCTGAACTCTGACTTCATCAGAATCGTCTACAAATACATTACCTGTGTCTGATTCAACTAGAAGAGTTCCGGAGTGTTTTTCCTGGGGCATTGTAGCCGCCGGACCTCTTCTAAAAATTACATCTTCCGTTTTATTGGCCACTACAATCACCTCTCATTGTTATATAAGGATTCTAGAAATAAGGCGGAGCCAATTTACTTATTTCAATTGACTCCGCCTATCTTAGTTGGTTAGATTGACTGCCAAGTCAGGACAGCAGCAGCTGCTTCTTCCTTAGTAGCATAAGTAGCAACAATGTTGTTACCTGCACCATCAGCAGCAGCTTTAACGCCAGTAACTTCGATTGTAACATCTTTGGAACCATCGAAACTTACTGAACCAGTAGCATCACCGGAAAGGGCGATAGTACGAGCATTTGTTAGCGTACCAGCAGACTTAACTACCTTTTCGCTATCTGCTGTGTTATTGACGTTGCCAAGACCAACATCTGCCTTAGCAAGCTTCTTGTTGATCCACTTCTTTGAAGTAGCATCATATACAAGAGACTGACCATCACCAGGAGTAGCGATATTGACATCAGTCTGACCGGCAAGAGTGTTAGGACCAACATCAATTGTGATATCCTCACTACCGTCGAAGCTTACGCCGTTTATTGTTCTAGCGGTCTTCAGCTTAGTAGCTGTTCCGGCATTGCCAGTAATGTCGTCAATTTGAACATTGCCGCTAAGTGCTTGACCATTGACAGTAGTTGTCTTGTCAACTTTCTCAGCAAGGCCGCCAGTCAGCTCTTTCTTTGTAGCAAGTGAGCTGTGATCAACTTCTCCGAACTTGCCAGCCATTTCATAAGCTTTACCAGTCCAGAAGTACTCGACAAATGCGTTACTATCAGTTGCATCTGGATTGACAACTAGATAAAACACTCCAGCAGTACCGGTTGCATGCGCCTGTTTCAGAGCTGCAAGTGAGGCATAGCCATTACCACCATTAGAATCAATCTCAAAAGATGTGATTGAACCGATGGCGTCTGTCAGCTCTTTCTTTGTAGCAAAAGTCTCACCCTTTGTAAGTGTCAGGGCATGACCAGCTTTATCAAATTCAGCAGCCGTTACAGCGTTTCCGGTGCCACTAACAGTAACTGTGTTCTTAATATCTGAAGGCTTAGCAGGCAGCTTAACAGTTACATCTTCAGCAGCCGTTACATTGCCTCTATCATCATAAGTTACCTTAGGAATCTTGATAGTTGCTCCAAAATCAAGCTGACCGCCAGCGTTAGCACCTACTACACCAGCAGTAATAGAAGCAGGCAGACGAGAAATCAGGTCCCAAGATTCACCATCCTTACTGTAGTAAAGGGAACGAGCAGTACCATTCTCCACAACGAATAGAGAGTCTGGCGGCATGAAATCTCCGGGAAGAGAAGTACCATGACCTACAGGACGAGTGTACTCAGTTTCACCAACGAATAGTCTCTGAGTATCAGTAGTAAAATAAAGAGTATTTACATCTTTGGCTGCCAGGCCAGAGTAAGCTGATTGCAGACCATACTTAAAATCTACAACACCTTTAATTGCGGGCATAAAATCACTCCTAAAAATTTAAGTTAATTGTATATCTACCCTCCGCCGAAGCGGAGGGTTGATAATGAAAATATTATCCGATGGTTGACCACTCAAGAGCTTCGTCAATTGCAGCTTTAACAGCAGCCTCAGTAGCAACTGTGTTAGCATCAACTGTTGCCTTAAGCTTGTCTCCACCAACAGCCTTTGCTGAATCTTTGATTGTTTTACCTACACCAAATACAACAATGTTGTTTTCAGTTCCTGCAACAGCATCAAGTTTCTTAGCAATTGCGTCATAGATAACTTTGTTTACAGCTAGATCAGAAGTAGAGTCTGTTAGATTTCCTTCTGATTGGATACCATATCCACTTTCAGTGATTGTACCATCGGTATTACTGATAAGCAGCTTTTGGCCAAGAGCACCTGAAAGCTTGTCGAGCTTACCAGAAATGTCAACCATGAATCCTGCATCGCTGTATCTCAAAGCATTTCCGCTTGCTGGATCAATGATTAACTGAGCAGAAATCTTGTTATCATCGGAGATAGTAACAACAAGGTTCTTTGCAGTATTATCAGCAGTGTAAATGTTTACAAGCGCTTCAGCAGGAATGATAACTGGTTCATCTTGGTTGTCAATTGTAAGGACAATTACCTTGTGATGAGTAGGATCTGTTTCAGGATAGTTTTCATAGTACTTACCAGTAGTAACGAACTTATCTTTAGGAATATTGATGACAATATCTTCACTGCCGTACTGAGGAATTGTGATCTTCAAAAGAGAAGAGTCATAAGCTATACCATGGGCAATTCCTGTAAGAGTAGCTCCTTGACCTTCACCAACTTTGATAGTACCAGAAGTGCTATCAAACGTAGTATTAAGTGAAATAGCTTCAATAGCTGAGCTGATACCTTTCTTAATCAGACCAATTGTTGCAAACTTCTTAGAATCTGCACTTGCCCAGTTAGCTCCGTCTGTCAGATAACCTGGAGAAAGGATAATCCAGTTGCTTCCATCAACTGTAATCTTAGCTTCGAAGGAAGCAGAATCGATGTAAAGCTTGTCTAGAATAGCATCAGCGACAGCAGGAACAGAATCAGTAACAATTACTGACTTTGTCATATCTGCTGTGCCTTTGTAAACCTTACCAGAATCAGAGACAAAGTATAGTGTATTTGCGTCCTTTGAGCCAATTGCATCATACTGTTGCTGAGTCAGTGAGTAAAATACAACTTTGTTGGTTGTGCCGTTCCAAACTGTATCATTCTGTGCAGCAGATTCTACCCAATTAGAAAGCTGGGAAGCGTCTCCACCTTTGAAGATCCAAATGGTTTTCTTATCCTCACGATAAACCTGCTGACCTACTTCAATGTCTTGCAGGGCAAGCATAGCAGATTCGTCAGCAACGAATAGCATAGGCTTATTAGCTCCTTTACCTACTTCGACAAGGTCACCTGCTGTATTTGAAATCTGATAAGCTGTAGAAGTTTGAGCAGATTCGTCTACAACAGAAATGATCTGACCTACATAAGACAGAGGGCTGGTAGTAGCATAGTTAGTAGCGTCCTCCATTGAATAAAATACTGAGTATCTATCAATAGGGCCACCGTACTGCCGGCTTATCTGAAGAGGAAACTCCATGTAGGAATTATCTTTTTTGATAACTGCCATAATTCAATTTCACTCCTTTCTTAGATTAACCGAAGGTTACAGCGAGGATAGCATCCTGGCCATAAGCTACATCTGGTATGAAAGTCCAAACATTGTAAGTAGCTGCTTCGTAGTTATTTGCGCCTTCAACATCAACAGTAGATTTAACAAAGGTAGAAGTAACATCAGCATTTAGCGCGGATTCGTTCAGAACCTTTGTCATTCCCTTATTTGCAAGAGGAGCAGCAATTACAACTCGTTTTGCTCCTGCCTTTACAGTTACTTTTACAGTAACTGCTGAATAAGCTCCGCCCTTATTCTGCTGAAGGTTTCTGATACCGTCAGAAGTAAGCGTAGCGGTGTCAACTGTATAACCGCAGAAGTAACCTTGACGGTAAGGAGTAAATGTAAAGTTACTTGTATTCTTAGAGCCTGCTTCGATGTGACCTGTTGGATAATCGTCTCCCAGGTTATCTTTCTTAATTGCGCCTTCTCCATAAGAAACAGTTGCAGAATAAGAAATAGCAGAGCTAAGATTAAATGCAGCTTCTGTGTAATCAGCGGGAGAAGCGGTTGCTGCATCGCCAACATCTGTTCCGGCTTTCTTAAACTGAATAGAAGTAAGATCGCCTGCATCATTCTTTGTAAATGTAGCTCTAAGCTTAGGAGTTACAGTAGAACCAATCTCATATGCACCAGCAGAAGAACCGCCGTTGTTTGAAATAGAAACAGAAGGCTGTGTATAAGTAGGAGGTACTTGCTTCATAAGAAGCTTCTTGACAATATTTTCAGCTGTCATATCTGTTGATACTTTGTCGCCTGTCTTAAATCCGCCAAGAGTTCCTCCTGGTCCTAGTTCTACTGTAAATGCTTCATCCTGTCCTACAACTACATCAGAAAGAGAATTTCCAATTATATCTGAAAGATCTACTTCTACAATAGAAGAAGCTGCGTCATTTAGAGTAAGCTTCAGCTTGTGAGTAGCATTGTCGTAAGTTGCGCTTGCAAGGAAGATATCTGCAACAGTTACTTGTTTAGTATATCCGTCTTTAGCAGTAAACTTTATAACTGTTCCTGTGCTTCCCTCTGGAGCAGCTTCTGCTGATACATCAACAAAAGCACCGTCAAGCCCCTTTACAGCATTTGCAATAGCATCTGCAACTGCTTTAGAAGTAGGAATAGTAGTATCAGATGCTGCATCAAGAGTCTTAGCAACTGTTCCGTCAGCGAACTTACTAATAGTGATTACGCCGTCGGCAATTTCAGTAGCTTCTCCACCGCCTGTCTGAACAATTGAATCGCCGCTCTTGATCCACATTGTAGTCTTACCGTCAACAGTAGCTACATAAAGGACATTAGGAACGGATGTTTCAGCGGTAGGAATAGCATCTACAAAGGAAACATTCAGCTTTGTTTTATCTGCTACAAGCTGATTACCTTTGAAGATTTCCTGGCTGTCTGTGATGAAATATAGTGTATTTTCATCCTTGGCAGATAGAGCTAGATAGTTAGCTTTTACGCCATAACTAAATAGAACTTTGGCCATTTATCCTTCACTCCTTAATTTAATTGATTCCATTGAATATCTGCTTGAGAAACTTCTTTTATTACTTTTTTAACTTCGTCGCTTGACTTAATTGTTTCAGTAATATTTGTTTCAAGCCCTTCATTGGTTACGAATTTATCTGTGTTAATACCAAAGGTTTCTTCTTCCCATTGGGACATAACTTGATTCCAGGTGAAGTACATTGTTCCTTGCTTGGTCTGATTAACTTTGACAATTTTACCATCTGGAATAAGCTGATTTTGAAGAAGATAATCACGTTCAGCGATTGTGTCAACAGATATAAATGATCTATCTACTTGGAACTTATCCTTATCGCTGAATTGATTTCCCATTGGTGGCGGACCTGGAGGACCAGGAGGAAATGGTGTCGGAGGGCATGGAGTAGGTGGACAACATCCGCATCCGTCAGATGAAATAACCGTCACCGCCAAAAGGTCTTCGTTGCTAACAGGTATCGTCGTCTGAGTAGAAATTGAACAGAAATACCATCCATTTCGTTGTTGTCCTTGATAAGAGAACCATCCTTGTCGAACAATCCATTTTGTTCCTGGATATTTTGCTAAAGCAACTACTGTACCATCAAAAAGTTTTGTTCCGGTACCAGGAACGGAAATGTAGTTCAATTCGTTCACCCCTTTCAAGGTTTAGTTTTCTACTAAATATATATCGTATAAATCAGGCAATGATACAGGTTTTATCATTGAAGGGTTATCTAAGTTAACAAAATACCATCCACAGTGTGGTCTATTTCCATTACATGTATACCATCCATGATGCAAAACCCAAACTTGAGTTTCAAATCTACCTAATCGAACTTTTGATCCTTCAAAAATTTTCATACATGTATCTGGAATTTCAAGAAAACAATTGTTACACATAGAAATCACCTCCTGACCTGGTTCGGATGTATACAAGGTTCAGAAGGTGATTTTCTGTTTACAATTTAGTTGTGATTATAGAACAATTGCACCGTATTTACTTACAATCATATCGTCTTTCAAGTAGTCATGAATGTATTTTGCAATGTTCTTGATATCAGGATGAGGTGCTCCAGTTGTTCCAAAATATCTAAGATTCAGAAAATGCTGCCACTCATACATAGGAGCTGTCATTACAATTTCTGCCTTTGTAGCATTAGGTAGAACTCCTCTTGCTTCTTGAGGCTTCAAACCCGCCTCAATCAGTTTTTTGTAGATTCCTTCAGAATTCTGTAAAGAAAATTTGAAAGAAATCTTTTCGTCAGCAGATGCTGAATCAAACCAATAAGGTTTAATGAACTGAACTCCACCCTTCTTTTCATAGTTTACATATCTCTGAGATTCTTGAGCAAAACTTGCGGGACGATGACGAACCATCTCATGAGTTACTGCCCTATCTGTAGTGCATCTGAAAGAAGGATAGTAATGATTCAAAATCTCTTCTTTCTGAATATTTTCAAGATCAACTAGATTAACAACTCGAGCATCTACATCGTATTCCTTATCTTTTTCTACTGTATGGTCACCATATACTGCGTCACTGTATCCTGCATTCACCATAGCTTGAAGCATACAAGGATTTTCGGATTCGTTGATAGCTCTAATGTTACCGGAAACAAGAAGCCGTCTTTCTTGGTTGTTGTATCCTGTAGGAACGTAGCATTCAGTTAGATTCAGATATCTTCTATTAGATCTCTTAATTGTTTCCCAAACAAAATATGAATCAACTTGAAATACAAGAGACGCATGCTCAAGCATAGCAGTATGATTACTCTTGATCATAGCTTTAACAAACTTTTTTGCCGAGTCTTCTTTAATTTTGTCTTCTGACTTATAGCAGGTTCTCCCTGCAAGTTCAATTCGTTTGTAGATATCTCTTTCTGTAATCATTTCTACATTAGGCTCAATAAGTTCCATTAAATAATCCTCCTTAAATTCTGAAAATTTTTCTAAATTCTGCCTCTGTTATCTTTTTAATTCCTAATTTGTCTGCCTTTCTATTCTTTTCTGAAGAACTATTAGGGTCATCAGTAATCAAGTATTTTGTTTCATTATTTATTGAACCAACTGAGATTCCAATTGATTCAAGCTCTTTCTCAAAATCCGCTCGCTTACATGATAGTTTACCTGTTATTGCAACTCTTATATTAGAAGATTCTGTCACATTCCAATCAATTCCATCTCTATCTAAAAGGAAATTGATACGCATGAACTTTTCTCTATGCTCATTGATAGAATCTGCGTTTGCATTTCCAATGAATGAATGAAGGTTCATGAAGGTATTTTCATCATTGTTTGCAAGTTTCTTAATAACATCCGGATACTTTGACAGTTTCTTTGCTGTTTCATGTCCAAGTCTTGGAATATTAAGAGCTTCAAGAACATTAACGATATTGAATTTATTTCTGAAAAGCGCTAGTAGAGAATCTCTAAATAGCTGATACTGCTTTCCTTTGTCAATATCAGGTACCTTTGCACGGGTCAATACAGGATATTTCATTATTTGATCGACAGTGCAGTATTCTTCTCCATAAATTTCTGTGAAGAATTTTTCTCTTATTTTATCTCCAAGCCCATCAATTGGAACAAGTTTTGAACACCAAATAAGCAAATCAGTCATCTTAGAATGCCCGCAATCAATATTAGGGCAGAATAAGTGCACACCTTTCCATTCAAGATATTCTCCGCAGAATGGACAAATTGTAGGCAGTTTAAATTCATCGGAAATTTTTACAACACTTTGAATATCAGGGATTATTTCTCCTGACTTGCATATTTCAACTACAGATCCCGGACCTATCTTGTTGTTCATAATATACTCAGCATTAAATCCTGCTGTATACTGGACAGTTGTTCCTGAAAGCTGTGTAGGTTCAATCTTCACTTTTGGAATTAGATATTTTGTTTTACTCAAAGACCATTCAACACATTCTACTTTTGCTTCCTTTGTTTCAGCAGGAAATTTGAATGCTTGTGAAACAAATGTATAGATTGTTTCGTTTGTTTCATCGCTATTCATATTTCCAGTTTCATTTTGAGTAAGTCTGCCTAAATCATTTCTTGCAAGCACAATTCCATCTGCAGGATAATGACCATACCATATAGATCTTAGATCGTTCATCTTGTAAATGATTTCTTTCTCAAATAGAGAAACATTCTCATAATCTACAACATAAGGATAGAACTGAGATTCAATGTAGTTCAGCATATCAACATAGTTATCGAATCTGTCTTCACTACATCCAACTACTTTATAGAAAACAATATCGAGAAGTCTCAAATCTGATGAAATTTCTTTTGCATTTATGAGGCCTGCAGTAGTGTTTCTAGGATTCTTAGCGTCTTCATGATCTTTAGCGTAGTTTTCAAACGCAGGGTAGGACATAAGGATTTCTCCTCTAACGCCTCCTGTAAATGTCTTATCAATTTGCTTCAGTTTAGAATTGATGAACAAGACCTTGTCAGTGATGTCAATTCCAATTTTTCCGTCGCCACGGGTAAGAGCTTGATCAAGTTTACCGTCAATATAATATAAAACTACACTTAGACCATCAAGCTTCAATGATGCAATTACTTCTCTGTCTCTAAGATCTTTCTGGAGTTCGCCCCAATTATGAACTTTATCTAATGATCCAACTAGTCCGTATCTATGTTTGAACTTCTTTCCGGAATTGTTTTCATTTGGATCATATCCCCAACCTGTTGTAAATAATTCTGAATTGGGTTTTGACTTCTTAAGTTCGCTTACTGCAGAATCAAATTCTGAGTCTGTCATTGACTGAGACCCATCTGTATAGTATTTCTGCGCATTCTCCTTTATTTTCTTTTCAAGTGCATTGAAACTCATTTATTTCACCTCTTATTAACAATCATCATACATTGATAGTCTTGAATGATAAAGGTAAGCCTATCTATTTCGGATTGAAGCATTTCAATTTCTTTCTTTTGCTGTCTTACTTTTTCTATGTAGTCTTGAATAAGTTTTGATTGTGTCCTTATGTTATTCTGAATAGTTGATTCTTGTTGATCCATATTGATATCACTCCTGTATCGATATATGTACTATAACGATTCATAGTGAAGCCCTCCGTGTTGTCACGGAGGGCTAGATTTAATATCCTACTGCAGATAGGATATTTTTGAGCTTTCAAGACAGCGCTATCTCTACTTGCTCGATGGAGTTTTCTGTCTTATCTGATCTTTGACAGATTGTTACTGCTGTCCTTTCTCTTCTCTGGGTGATGAAGATTAGCGTGCAGGCTTTTATCTTCCTGCAACTTTTGATTAAGCATGGACCCAATCAGAGCAGCTTTTGATGCTTGCTGGAATCGAACCAGCGGCTTCTCTGTACAAGAGCCGTCTACCTACTGGCGTAAAGCATCTTATTGTTTTTACAAGAGGCTCAACGTCCCAGCACAACCTCTATTTTTATTCCACGTTATTTAATGTGCTTTCTGGCACCTCAAACAGGATTCGAACCTGTGGCCTACTGCTTAGAAGGCAGTTGCTCTATCCAACTGAGCTACTGAGGTATTTAATGATTGACGAGCTTATCATATCTTTTCACCGCTAGGTGGTGCCCATATGGCTCGTCGGGCAGGCTCTCTTGACACTACACGCTTCAACTAAGAAACGGGATACAACTCTAAACCGCGGGAGCCGTTACAGTCGTGTTGTACCAATTATGGTGGGCCTTCGGGGATTCGAACCCGGGACGATCCGGTTATGAGCCGGAGGCTCTAACCAACTGAGCTAAAGGCCCAGATAAATGACATAAGGGATTTGACATTCAGTCACCACTCTGTAACGAACTAAAATCTTGGTATCGTCTCATTGTATGTCATTTAATACGACTTTCTAGCCAACTTGGCTTAAGTCTCAAATGGTGGATCCGACGTGATTCGAACACGCAACCTCTTCCGTGCAAAAGAAGCTTTCTCCCATTGAAATACGGACCCAAATATGGCGACCAAGATGGGGCTCGAACCCACGACCTCCAGCGTGACAGGCTGGCGTTCTAACCAACTGAACTACTTGGCCAAATAATGGTGGAGAATGCAAGATTCGAACTTGCGACTTCTTGCGTGTAAAGCAAGCGCTCTAACCAGCTGAGCTAATCCTCCATATATGGTGCACCTGAAGGGGCTCGAACCCTTAAACCTGAAGGCACTTGATCCTAAGTCAAGCGTGTCTGCCAGTTCCACCACAGGTGCATATTTTGGTGAAGGTGAAGAGATTCGAACTCTTGACAGCCTGCTTAAAAGGCAGGTGCTCTACCTACTGAGCTACACCTTCATTTTATTTAACGATCGAACTTTCATTGAAAGAATTATTAGTTCGTCTTTAGACAACTCGTTCATCGGATTGTTCAAATAGATTTTATTTGAAGCTTTCAGAAATTTAACAACATCTGCTAATGAAGAAAAGCGTTTCTTAAAAATGTGAAACCTTTTGGTTGTTTTTGGATATTTATCATAACTGATAAAAGTGATTGTTTTCATTTTTTCAAACTCCTTAATAAAAAGTTGAACTTATTTAGCAGAAATACACAGTAGACAGAGGTGATTACTTCTACTCCTTGGCACATCCTGTACTAGCTTTCAAATTTGTTGCCTACCTACACAACCAGATGTATACCGGCATTAGATGAAATTAGATAGTCCCAATTCCTATCATCATCACATCGCTTCACCGTGGTCTAATACTGATGCTCTCATTGACAGCATTTTATGGTGTCAATCCTGGCATACTGGATAGGTCCTTTTATTCTACTTGCTGTGCCACTCCAACCCTCTTTCTACTAAATAAGCAAACTTTTTCTTAATCTCCCTGAATTGGTTTGGGAACCTAATTACCGCTTACATCAACATTGCAGTTCAGTAGATTAAGCGCAGAGACGAACCTGCTACTTCTTTGTTTCAACAGAAACATTCGTCAAGTTATAATTCGCCGAGAGTTGATGATCTCTTTTTCATCAGATACACTACCTTTCTAAAAAGACAATGCATTGGTCTCTATATCATTTCAAGACCTAGACTGATATAGGCGCTGGCGGGAACAGAAGGACTTGAACCTTCGACATCATGATTAACAGTCATGCGCTCTAACCAACTGAGCTATGCTCCCATTTGAAGTTTTATTGCCTTTCTTTACCTTCAAGCAGCGTTCACCCTTGGCGCCGATGGGTCAGGTTCTGTTTATTCAAGAAAGGACTAATCCGTCATTCTCACCTGTCGTAGGTCCCTCAATATTGGACATCAAGCTGACCTAACTTGAATAACTTGATTCCTCACCATACTTTTAAGCTTGTATGGGCGCTAATGGTCCTGCCCCTCGGATTCGAACCGAGATCTTGCCCCAATCTAGAGCCTTATGCCGGGTATAGGCCGGTTGCACTACCGTTATGCTAAGGCAGGATATTTATCTGGTTTTGTTTATCCAGACCAGAAACTGGATCAGGAAGGAGATGAGATGGTTTCAATCCAAACAATCTAATAGATTGTGGCGATGGAGCTGGATAAGGGACTCGAACCCTTGACCTCGAGATTACAAATCACGCGCTCTGCCAACTGAGCTAATCCAGCATATTTGATGCTACATGATATATAACGATGCTAATTTATTTGTTTTATGCGACTTCAAGAGTATCTTACCTCTCATTAAAGAGAAAATGTTTTCTCTATCTACGTTGTAGTATTGTATCCGAGATGGATGCCGCCTACATGTTATATAACGATGAATAAAAATTGAATGAAAAATGGTCCGAGTGACTGGATTCGAACCAGCGGCATCGTGGTCCCAAACCACGCGCTCTACCATCTGAGCTACACCCGGATATTCGATTCCGAAGGCCTCTAGAAGACCCGTGCGCTTAGGTCGGAATCTGTTACCATATATCACACTTAACACATCTTATATGATGTGATGGTGACGCCTACGGGACTCGAACCCATGTTACAGCCGTGAAAGGGCCGTGTCTTAACCACTTGACCAAGGCGCCATGTCTAACCCTTCTTTTCTTTCCCGAATGAGAGAAGTGTTTGCAACGCATAGAACTCATTAAGTGATAATATGAAAGTTTCTTCTCAAAGTCAAACGAGAGTACTGCATTCTATCACTTATCTGCCTCAAATCCTGACTTCTTGTCAGATAACCTAGCAGCTTGGTTTAGTAAGCATTTTCACCATTCCATATGCCCTTATGTTCTGGTGTGAACATATCTTACCTTTTTGTTCAAATTCCCTCCTCAACGGGCGAGGTGTCCGGCGCTATTTCCGTCGTTCGCTTGACTTTTGGTTGTCCTACCAACCTCACTGCAATGTAGGACTTGCAGATGGCAAATATAATAACGAGCATCTAGATTCGCTCAATCCTTCTAATCATCTCATTCTCTTTTAGATTAGCAGCTAGAACACTTTATGGTGAGTTTGCTCGATATTAACTTTTAGGAGCTGACAAGTTTAACCTCAATGCTAAGTACTAACTTAACATCTATCTCTCAGAACCGTTATCTTCGAGACTCCAACTTCAGAAGGATGCACATTCAATTTAGCTCCCGAATAAGTAGCATTCCTTATTCTAACCGAATACCTACCGAAATAGGCTAACAATGTCGGCTGGCACGCCATCTTCTTGTCCTGAGATGAAAAACAGCCCGCTTCATTTCGTTAAGCAGTAAACGCCTATACATTTTCAGCCGTTTATCTGATGGTCGAAACCTCATCCAATCCGTCGATTGGCAGAATAGTGGCCAGCTATATAGAAAAAGATAGGTCTAAGCGTTAGGAATGAAGACAATCCCTCCGGAATCGTACCGGACCATCAAAAGTAATTCATCTAAAAAATTGAACTACTGTCGAATTGAACCTCGCTTTTATTTTCTATTGTATTTTACAATAATCTAATAACGGTTAACCAATACCTCCACCGTAAGGATGCACTTTCAGTAGCATTACTTGAGGACAAACCCTCATTTGGTGCTGGTGACGGGATTCGAACCCGTACACAACTTAATGCGTTAGATTTTAAGTCTAAAGTGTCTTACCAGTTCCACCACACCAGCAAATTTGATTACTACATTTTATATAACGATTGTTATTTATCTGGCTTCCATCCGTCATCTAGATAACATTTGTAATGATCTGAATTATCAAATACTACTTTAGGCTCATTGATAAGTCCAAAATCCTTTCTAACTTCTGCTAAATCATATTTATCGAAGTTAGGATTTACATATATGATAGGATTTTTCTTTCCTAGCTCCACTCGTCCACGAGGGTAGTAATTATACGGTTTATTGCATCCTTTGGGTTTAACATCAGGCCACAAATTTTTGTGGTTGTAAGTCAATCCGGATTTAGCAACGCCGGGAGAAGTTATGTCATTGTAAAAAGGAAATGACAGGACTTTTCCATCAACGATCCAAAAAACACCTCTTGACGGTTCTTTAGCCATCCCGATTACAGCCGATTTCTTGATTATTCGTTTCATGTATTCATTCCTTTATCAAAATTGGGCATCATATTCTTAGCTTCTTCTAACTTAGATATGCCCGCTTCAATTGCACCTTTAGCTCCGATTAGATATCCGTAAATTTCTGCTATATCATCAATAGTTTCGGATTCAAATCCTTCACTGCGGCCTTGTTTGTAAGTGATATTGAAAGCTTTCGCTGTTTCTTCAATAGCTTTTTTATATCAGGAATAGCGGCCTTTTGACAATCAAGTTGATGGTTGATCAATTTATTTGCAGAAGATAAAGCTTCAAAAACTTTTCTATCCATGATTGTCACTCCTCAAAGTCTAAGTAGCCAGATGCTTCTGTGAAATGATCTCCCACATAGCAAATGTAAGGTACCTCTAGCTTCTTTAACGATTCAAGATAATTGTCCCTCCATGTAACGGCTTGAATACTATCGTGGCTGAACATATCAGTGAGAACAATTTCACCTGTAATCAAGTCCTTATGAAAGACATTGATGACTGCCATCTGGAATTTACAAGCGAGATCGAAGTTATCTTTAACAGACTTTCTTGCTTATAAACGAGAACTGATGATCATTATGAATACCTCCTCAGTGAACATCCGAATTGTGAATAGTTTTGACGAAATACGGTGTGTATTTCATCAATTCGTTGATCATGTATTCGGATACATTGTACCCGTTTTTAGATTGATACTCTCTATATCTTTTCTCTAAGACGTATTCAAGCATGTTGCTTCTTTCAACCTTCATGCAAATTGACTTGCAGATGTTTTCTGTATTGTAGCAGTTGTCTGACCACTGGTCATCTGGATCGGATGTTACATATCCGCCTTTTTGAAGGAAATAGAAACGTCCTTTGTGCGGACCTGTGAGGTATGTAGCTTTGATAATGTATCCGTTCATTTTGTCCTCCTTAGCTTTGAAGCTTTTTGATATGTTGGTTGACTTATGTACATATTATATGACGATTGTTGTAGAAAGTCAATAGTCTTAATCATTCGTTAATAATTTAATCTACTTCATAAAAAGCCGTCCAGGTGCTCCAATACCTGGACGGAAAGATTCGGACAAGCACACGCCAGCGCCCTACCGAGTATCAACTTATTCAGATTGGTTATTTTCCTTCAACAAAATATCATCTAGATTGCATTTATGCGTTCCTTCATTGAAATTACCTGATAAAGTACATCTGTATTTAGGAGGATAAGATGTATAAACCAAACCATCGTTCATTTCACAATTACTGCAACATCTATTGATACTATTTGAAGTTGATCCTAGGAATTCATCAAATACGATTCCTCTACCATGGCAGCTTCTACAAACTTCAGTTGAAGTAGAATTAGTTATTGAGCTTCCATCGTATGTTTGACTTGAATAGAATCCGCAAGGAACAAATCCTCTTCCTCCGCAAATTGGGCATTTATAAACAGACATATTTGTCACCTTCTTCTATGGAGCGGATAACGGGACTCGAACCCGCAACACGACTTTGGAAGAGTCGCATGTTACCGTTACACTATATCCGCATATTTTGCTATCTGGCCGGATTAGTCCTAACTGAAAAGCTTCGCCTTTCTAAGGTGCACGATAGCAGAACACCTAGGAGGTTTACCTATAAAGCCGCTCCCTCCCTGTAACCGCTAGTAGTTTTTCGATTACTACTAACGCCTTCTTTGCTATCCGAAGCGAGGCAGGTACTTAGTTCCTCTTGATAAGTTTTGCACCATGCCCTGCCTGAGTCGAACAGGATCAGGTTTATGACTCGAACATCGCTTCACTTATCAGGGCTGCCGTTGCCCATTCCATCTCCTATGCAGTTTTGATTGTCGTATGTAGATGGTGACCAGTAGACAATTACCACCTGCCTCGGATTCGAACCGAGATAATGTCTGATTGACCAACAGACACGGAATAAGCATAAACTTATCTGAACTACCATTGTTCTAGCAGATGAGAATGCTCGTCTTTCCGAGCTGTCACCTATAAAACATGTTTTAACGCCTATCGTTTTAGGATACTTTTCGGCTGCTACTACGGGACATAGCTTTCCGACTCTTTCTAGAATAGAGGAGAATAGTTTAGACTCTACGGCTCTTCAACCCGTCGACAACCTGCCAGCATAGTTGGTTTCACTTTCATCAACTTGACAATCTAATGTCAGCATATGAAAAGGCATGGCGGCGCGAGTGGGATTCGAACCCACGGACGGCTCATCACCGCCTACGGTTTTCAAGACCGCTCCGTTATGACCACTTCGGTATCGCGCCATATATGACTCTTTTATTTTCAACACACTCGATGAACAGAAAAAGAGTTGAAAACTGCATATGCTACTGATGATCTAAGATAGCATATTCGGTAGGGCGTCAGTCAACAATGACCGATGGCTGTCAATGCAGGATTTGAACCTACTTATCATATCTTAAGCTATGATGTTTTACCTAATAAACTAATTGACAATATGTACCGGGACTAGTTTTTCACCCGGTCATGCTTGCTTGTCAAGCTTAGAATCATTCCTGGCATATTCCTTGCCACTCACTCTTTTCTATTTGGTGCGGAAATATTCTAGAAGATATTTCGGCAGGATTGTGAGCTCCTTATGTTACAGCTTACTAGCTGCTACATACTTAATAACGATTGTATTTCAATCCACACACCTCTTTGAAGGTTTGACTAATTTGGTCATTTTTAATAACGATTGTAAATTATTTCCTTTAATTCATCCTCATCAATTTCTTGATTCCAATGTTTCATCAAAACATCGTAGTTATCAGAAACAAATTTTACAATCTCTTTATAGTCATCATTTGATAATTTACGCTTTCCTGCAAGAATTTCAGGATTCTTGCTTATTGACAAGCTAAAAGTGTCGTCTACAGCTTTGTCACCTTTTACATTTTGAACCTTGATTCTGGGTTCATTATGTTTTCCTTTTCTAGCAGAGCCTAGGTTATCCACCCATATTACAACAGGGAGATGAGTTCGTTTAGGATATAAGTTAGCCATTCCTAAAATAGGTTCTTTTCTAAATTTCAAGATAACTACCTCCTACACTAACTCATCAGCTTACCGCTTATATTGTCACGCTATTCATCATCAACTAGTAATCCGCAAATAACTAGCCCCTATCTTAAGGTAAATAACGAGGACGCATCCTTTAGTAGCAGTTTTCAGCGATCATTTTCATTCTTTGTCAGGTTAGCTGATTACTCTGACATCAGTCAATAGCTAATTGACCACTGGCTGGGACGGCTGGATTCGAACCAGCGAATAATAGAGTCAAAGTCTACTGCCTTTCCGCTTGGCTACGCCCCAATATTAAAATAAGCTCAAACTAAGTTATTGTCCATAAGATAAACTATTCTATCGACAAGGATGTGCATTTGCTTTTCAGAAATTTTTCTCCATTTCCAGCACCAATCAATCTTATCACATATTTTATCAGGACCCATAGGATGACAAGGTCTAAACTGTTCATACGACTTGATAGCTTTATCAATCTGATCGTAGTATTTATTTGACTCAGACTTCAATATCATTATACCTCTTTCTAGTGCGTAAAGCTTTAGCTTTTAGATAAGTCAAAATACAATGATTTCTGATTTGATACGAATGAGTTTTAACTGACAAGGCTACCCACCAACTTGCCTGAGTGCTCGTCCCAAAATTAGCACTTCCCGAAGGTCGCGACCCTTCTCTTCTGGTTGTAAGCAGATGTTGTCTGCTTACATACTTATTAACGATTCTTATTTAGTTGTTTAATAAGCTCGTCAATCTTCTCAGCGCAAATTATGAAATCTGTTTCTGACCATCCCTTAGTTGTCATTGCAGGTGTACCAATCCGTATTCCTGAAGCTTGCTGAGGACCTCGTTTTTCATTTGGTACACAATTCTTATTAACGGTTATATTAAATTTGTCTAAATATTCCTGAACATCTCTACCGGATAAATTAGGATGAGTTTTAGACAAGTCAATCAAGAACATGTGATTATCGGTTCCACCTGTTACTATGTCATAACCAAGTTGTTTGAATCTAGTTGCCATTGCATTTGCGTTCTTAACAACTCTATCAATGTATTTGTAATATTCCGGTTGGCGATCTTCACAAGCGCATACTGCCTTTGCAAGAATTACATTCTGAAGTGGACCACCTTGACAACCAGGAAATACTGAACTGTCTACTTTCTTTGCAAGGTCATTTACACAAAATATGATACCACCTCTAGGCCCTCTTAATGTCTTGTGTGTTGTAGTAGTTACAATATCTGCATAACCAAAAGGAGAAGGATGGTTACCTGTAGCAACTAATCCTGCTACATGACTCATATCTACCATGAAATAAGGTCTATAATCATGATTTGAACAGATATTTATTATGTTGTATATCCTTTCAAAATCAATTGTTCTAGAATATGCGCTTGCTCCTGCTAAAACAAGTTTAGGTTTGAACTCTTTTATTTTCTTTTCAATGTCAAGATAATCAATGTATCCTCTTTCATCTACATCATAGAAAACAACATTATAAAGTTTTCCAGAGAAATTAACAGAGGATCCGTGTGTAAGATGCCCTCCGTTGTTTAGGTTCATTGACAGAATAGTGTCACCAGGATTAAGTACACTCATGTACGAAGCCATATTAGCTTGCGAACCAGAATGAGGCTGAACATTGACATGATAACTTGTTTTATTCAATCCAGATATCTTATGATCTAAATGAAATACTTTCTTCCATTGCTCAATACATAAATCTTCTACTTCGTCAATGTATTGACACCCTCCGTAGTACCTTCCTTTGTTTCCCTTATCTTCAGTTCTGTACTTTGGATAACCCTCGCTGTATTTGTTTGTAAATACACTTCCTAGTGCTGATAATATATCAATACTTACAAAATTTTCTGAAGCAATGAGCTCTATGTTTTGTTCCTGTCGTCTGCACTCATTTTCATATGCAATTCGCAATTCAGGATACTTATTAAACATCATACACCTCTTGTTTTCTTGACAAATGTTTTGTTGATATAGATATTGGCTGAGGATTGTCTCCTCAGCCTGATATCTATTTGCTTCATTTCTTCTTCGTTTATTTTAGCATCAGAATAACTGTTATACAATTTGTTTGAACAGCTATTTGTGTATCTAATATTTCCATCAGGAAGAAATATGGTCTCAATCATCTTCGTGAGGTCTTTTGTTCTTTCGATAGTTCTTGTTCTTCTTTGTGAACTCTCGCTTACCTCTGAACTTATCGTCGAACTGCTTGTTGCTTTGCTTTATCATGTCATCGAGGCTCATCTGAGGAAATGACTCCTTTTTAGCTTGATTATATGATTTCTGAGGCTTAGCATTTTCAACAGGCTTTTGGTTAGTTTTTTCTTCCTTCTTTTTAGGAGACAGATCTAGATATTTGATTGACAGCTCAGATTCTTTATATGTACCTTTGACTACCTCTGCTTTAAGTCTGTCGCCTACAGAAAGATAGTCGTTTACATCTCTAACGAACTTGTTAGAAATTTTAGATAGATGAATGAGCTCGGTATGTCCGTCTTCTAGACGAACAACTGCTCCCTTGTCAATGATACGAATTACTTCGACATCAACAAATTTACCAATTTCTAGACCCATTTAGTATATTCTCCTTGTTAAATTATTTCAGTGATTTTGAAGTTATCACTGTTACTAACACTGCATTTCTTAACACCTGCAAGGATAAACTGAGTATCTCTAAATTTCGCAAGAGTGCTAAAGAACATATCTGCTTTTTCGTCATCAAGATGATCAAGAGCATCGTCGACAAGCATAATATGAATTTGAGATTTGTTGCAGCTAATCAACCCAGTAGCAAGTACAATAGATACAATGCATTTCTCACCACTTGACAGAGTATCAAATTTTATGAATCGTTTATCACGAATGATTCCAAATCCGAAACTATTGTTCTTGCTGTCAAGAATAAACTTGAAGGAGATGTTTGTATCATACATTGTATGGAGGAAATCATTCAGAATGATTTCCATATCATGGAATGGCTTTTCAGACAAGCTTGCCTGAATTCCATTTGGCCCGGTAGCATTGATCCAATTCTTTAGTGTGCCAATGTCCTGTTCCATGACCATCTTTTCTCTGCTAACATTTTCGGAAATTCTATCATATTGAAGGTTTGCTCGCAACTGAACAATACATTCCTCAAGTCTTGCAATTTCATTATCAATGAAAGAAATATCCAGATCTTCGGGCTTACTTACAGGATTATAACTTTTAAGAATAGTATCTCTTTCATCATAACGCTTGATAATGGCCGCAACTTTCTGTTTTGTTTCATTCAAAGTTTTACATACAGACACTCTAGAGTAAGAAATAGATTCTAACTGAATTTTTAGATTAGAAATGCTTTCTTTCAACCTTACTGCACGCTCTTTCATTCCGTTTATCATTGGCTGAATAGACGAGCAAACTTCGTTTGTGTAAGAACAAATTCCACCAGTTGATACAACTTTGTTTACTTCATCATATTCATGGCGCTTTGAATTCAGTTCTCTTTCAATTTCAAACTTTTCAGAATCAATATCTCTAAGTTTAGTTTCAAGATCAGGTACAGAAGACTGACATGAAATAAAATTTTCGTCATTATGAATGTTATCTTTAAGATCTGAATATTCTGAAAGGCACTTTTCAGTGAATTGCTGAGACTGATAGGCAGAAACATCATTCAAATACTTCTGTTTAGTAAGACGAAGAGAAGCAATTCTAGCAGTAATTTCGTTTTCATTGTTTGGACCATCATAGTCCTGATAGTAAACCAATGAAGAAAACGTAGACTGATATCGCTTCTGCTCTGCCTGCTTAAATGAAAGCAAAGATTTCATGTATTCATTTAGCTTAATAACACCTTCAATATCAGGAGTCAGCTCTGATGCATAATTAAGAACATCTTGATAAAGAGAATCGTTTACATAGCTTACTTCAGATCCGTCTAAAATTTCCTTCCAATTTACTTCATTTTCAGAAGATGGTAAGAATTTGATGAACCAATCCTTCATAGCGTTTGGAGACATTGCAAGAAAAGTGCTAAAGTTAAAAACAGGCAGCTCTAGATCCTTTACAATATCAGAAGGATCAAATTCATCAGGGACGAATTTTGTTTCTGATTTGACAGACTGACCATTTTTCTTATAACTTCGAGTGATATTGTATCCATTGTCAAATACCAGAGAAACTTTCATCTCTGGCGCGCAGCTATGTGTAAAGATATCCTGTGCCTTCTTATTGGTTCCAGGAATGTACCCGAGAAGCGCCAGCTGCACAGCCTGCAGCACAGTTGTTTTTCCAGAACCATTCTTTCCGAAGAAATAGTTTACATTACTGAAGTCATACTTCTTATGCAACACATTGTGCATTCCCCAGATTTCAACTGATTTAATTTTCATATTTTCCTCCTAAGGTGTCAGACAAGTCTTCTCCATTTTCTTCTCTTGTTATCAAAAGAAGATTGATATATGTATTCACCATCCTGTAAATTTACATCATCAATAACGATTCCACCGTCTACATCTAAATTTACATGAAGTCCCTTAACTACATTCTGAACATAACATAGTATGTTCATTTTATCTTCAGGCCTTCTGTTGTGCTTGCTTCTGTATACATAGATATCTGGAAACATTGTCACTTTGTTACTTTTGATTCTAACAACATACATAACATTTTTACAATCTGATCTAGATGATAATCTCTTTGATATTGTTGCCAAGAAATCTTCGGTTGGGTTATTCATTAGTATGCGCCTCCTTTGAATATAACAAGATTAGTCTTTGCCCTTGTAACACCTACATAATAAAGATTCCACTGATCCTCTTTGTTCAATTTGAATGAATAGTCGTTCACATTGAAAAGAAATACATTGTCATATTCAAGCCCCTTAGAGCTGTGAATTGTTCCTACATATAGATCTGATACAATCTTCTCTTCAATCACTGCTGTAATTGCTTCAAAAAGTTCGTCAGACGAACAATTTTCGTCTACTTCAATTTGATTATCTAAGGGATTGAATCCACAGATAGTCAATATATCGACTGCCATAGACATCCTTGACCTAGAAGGGTCTTTCAACGCTTTTCTAATAGTTACCACTTTTCTAAGTCTATCTTGAATCTTCTTTACATTTGAAAAGTAATTTACAATTACATCGATTCTGCTCATATTTTCAATTGACTGAATACGAATAAAATCAGCGTATTTATCTGCATTCAAGTAAGAAGCAAGCCAGTCTGCTAGATATTCGTTATCCTTTACAGATTTAAGAATATACTTGTAGTCTGTGTTCTTCTTACCTGTAAGATAGTTTAGTCCTGCACAATCCAGCATTCTGCAAACTTCTGCTACTTCTGAGTTTGATCTACATAGAATTGCTGTTGTTCCTTCAAGCTCTCTATTCATTTCGCAGAAAGTAGCAAAATCATCTATTCCAATAGGTTCAGAGTATCTGTTTGATGTAGAAGGAAGAACAGTAACGCTAGGTCCTGACCTATCAGAAATCAGTTCTATCTTCAGTTTGCTGCCAGACTGACGAACAACTTTATTTGCGAAACTGCATATTTGCGTTGTTGATCTATAATTTCTAGGAAGATATATATGAGTCCAATTATCAAGTTCAGAAAGCATCTTTATGATAGAGCTGTCAGCGCCTCTGAAGGAATAAATTGCCTGTTTCTCATCGCCGACAAGAAAAATTTTAGAATGTTTGAACGAAGTTGCAAATTTCCACTGTTCAGGACTTGTATCCTGAAATTCATCAATAAGAAGATACTTGAATCGATCTTTGTATTTATTGGTCAATTGGTCTTCGTTGAAGAACAAATCACAAATAGACGAAGACAATTCATCAAAAGTGATAATGTTTTCGTCTTTCATTACTTTTTTAATTCGCTTTTTGTATAAAATAAATTCTTGCTTATGCTTTGGACTTAATTTAACCTTACCATTTAATTCATCTTTAGAAAGATGTAGACCTAATTCAAGATAAACAGTATTCTGAATACGCTTCATCTTTGCTTCGTCGCATATGCTCGGAACAGAATGATATCCAAGTTTATTTCGGATTTCATAATCTGTGCAAAGAACAGAGTAGCAGAAACTGTGGAATGTTCTAAATTCTGGTACAAGCTTTCCAGGATTTCGTCTTATATATCTGTCCTTCATTTCAAATGCTGCGGCATTTGTAAATGTAAGAGCAAGAATACTCTTTGGATCTTCTTTTTCACAAAGTCTGCTTATTCTTTCAATGAGGACAGTTGTTTTGCCAGACCCTGCTCCAGCCATGCATAGAATTAGATCATCATCGCACTCAACTGCTCGCTTCTGTTCTTCATTAAGATTCAACTTTTTCATACCTCCTGAAAATGATCTCTATCATAGTAGCTAAGAGCATAACGATAGAACTTCTTGTAGTTGATTTTCTTATTATAACGACCACCATACCTGGAGGAAAATTTTGCTCTAACACCTACAGCAAGTTTGCTATTAGGTCTACGACGAATTTGAATCCTAGTTGCAATTGTCATGAAAGAAGCGTAAAAATGACGAATGTATCTATAAGGATCATAGAAGAAACTTGCAAGGAAGAAAGACACTACAAAGGTAATAAACCCAATCATGAGATATTTGAACCAATCAGGATGATCTGCATTGATACTGATGCAGATAAAGAAACTGAATGCACAGATAACTCCAAAGATTACAGAAAGTACCGATCTGAATTTTTTCATTTTGATATGTCCTCCGTAAAAAATAATCAGTGAAGAATTTCTCCTTCACTGATTATAACGATTCTTATCTATTTATATCTCTTCTGAATAGAAGTTTGTGATGTAGCTTTCATTTCTGTTGAACTCTACATCAGCATTTCCGGTGTAGTAATCCTCATCAATTATAGGGTCACCGTCTTCGTCTTTACCTTGATATTCACTTACAATTTCTACTCCTGTTACATCATAAACCATCTTCACATAACAGGAAATTAAATAAGTTCCAGGTACTCCAGGTATGTTAGGTTCTACAATTGAATCAAAGTCTTCAATCAAGCCGTTTCTGTCTCGAATGTATACATCATAATCTTCAGAAGTAACTTCATCTTCAGCAGTAAGCATTTCGTCGAGGAAATCATCTCTTTGATACTCCCATAATCCGTCTTCGTCAACTTTTATTTCAAGTTGATTGATGTCACATTCAACTTCAACTGTTTCTTCACCTTCCTCAGGATCATCGTATTCAGGAGGATCTAATGAAGGTTCTGGAATGTCAACAGCTGAATTAACATTCATATGCTTTCTCAATGAGTCATAAGGAATAACTGCAACAAGAAGTCCTGCATCTTCTGCATCAAAATAAGCATCCTGATCATATGATTGGATTATAGGATCAAGTTCTTGTGCAATCTGCATTAGACCATCATAACTAACTTCTGCACCTACTGCAACTTCAATCCTGTTTTCATCGTCGTCAAATCCAATATCTACTCTTGAATAATCAAGAACATCATTTCTTGGAAATCCGAAATTTGGTCCTGTCATCACATCAATAAGTTTCTGAATCAGGTCGTCTCTAAGTTGATCTGTTACATCATTTAATTCATCGATAGGGCGAATGTTTTCAGACGAATTAACATTTGTAGAAGAACTTGCTGACTTAACATTGTGTGCAACAATCAGCTTGCCTTTTCTCTTTGCATCTGGGAAGACTTCTTGAATTTCTTCTAGATAATCTTGAGTCTTTCTGTTAAGCTGGTAACCAGATTTTGTTGGACCTTCCTTTGCGTCTCCTCTACCTTCGTAGACTGTAATATAAATAGGGGCGCCAGATTTAGTTATCTTAGAAATGTTTCTTAGAACACTTTGTCTTGCTTCTTGCTCTTTGATAACATTCAGAACATTTGAGTTTACAGCCCAATCAGCTCCTCCGTTTGCTTTCAGCGTTCTAAGCATTTCTCTGTTGTGCTGAGCAGTTCTGTTATATGGGTCGTATACACAAAGTGTGGCACCTAAATCTCGGATATGCTCTACCGCATTGTTGAATCTTCCACCACCGAAGTCCACACCTACTGTACCTTCAGGAATAGAAATAAGCTTATATACAGCTGGAAGTTTAGAAGAGTTAATTGAAGTATCTGCAGAATCAAACTCTTGATCAGGATGATCTAGATCATCATTATCTTCGTCAGCATCTGTTTCCTCTGAAGAGTAGATATCATCTTCATCTTCATCTCCAGGCCCAACGTAGTTTTCAAACCATTCAAGCGCTTCATCTTCTGTATCAAACTCAGCATCTGCATACATCTCATCTGGAGCGTATACATCCGCATCTCCGAACATACAGATGTATTTATCTTCGTCTTTGGTAGTGTAAAGAGCGTAATCAGTCAGCATTCCGTCGCTATCTCTTACATGCTTAATATCAAGACATATCCATTTAGGATCTTCTGTTTCTTCATCAACATCAACAGAGCTCTCTATTTCGTCTTCTTCATTATTTTCGATAGATAAATCAGCTTCATCCATCCAATGGTCGTATGCTTCTTGATACTGTTTTAAGCCTTTATTCTTTGAATAGAGATTGTAAACTTCTTTTTCAATCTTTTCAGCATCAGGCATATATTTGTCTACAATTTTATCAAACAATTTGTAAACTTCCTGCCATGTTTTTGCTTTCTGTGCATCTCTCAATAACCCTTCAGAAATACCTGAAGGATCAGGCTCACCTGTAAACGAGCAGCATATTCTCTTTTTTCTGATCTTCATAAATTTCGCCTCAATTGTGAATAATTCTAGGTTCAATGTTTTTATTTAACTGATTCAGTCTAACACAAACCTGTTCAATTATTTCGTTTGCCCATTCATTGTTTTCAATGTCCATATCATCTGCATTCATGTAGTAGTCAATTTCTTTGACTTTACCATCTCGAATATACTTGATTGTTCCTCTTGTAATTGTTGCCCAGAAGTAATCTGCATCATCGTAGGGTGCAATCATGGAAATAGATGCGCAGAAATCGTTGTATAACTGAATGACATCTGCATCGGGTGCATCATTGTATTCTGTTGTATGCACTCTAAAATTATGTCCACCTACTCTAATTTTATTAGTTTGAGTAATCTTTGTATTCATTGAAGAAGCTTTGACATCACGTCGGAATGATCTAACCATCTTTTTCATTTTTCAATCTCTCCTTAGTCGCTTGCCCAACTCTATAACATGTATATGAGCAGAAGTGACACATTTTACCTTTGAAAGGAAACTGATATATGCTATCATGAACCTTTATGAAGTCTTTTCCACATATATCACAAGTTAAAAATCCTTTCTTTTTACTCTTCATTTTTCTACCTTCTTGACAGTCCATTTTAGATACTGATCGGTATCTCTATCGCAAAGAGGACAAGTTCCATGAATTTTTTCAAGCTGCTGATCGGATTCAACAACAGATGAAATAAAGATACCATGGCATCTTTCGCACTCAGCAATGTAATGATTGTCTATGTTGTTTTCTATGTCTATGTCAATGTCGTCTTCCACTTCAGCATCGTCAATAGTATCTTGCATATCGTCAACTTTATCGGAAATGCTATCAATGCTATCAGCTAAGCTGTCTTCACCTTCGTCTTCAGGAGCATCGTCAAAAGACTCGTCAAATTCGTCGCTTTCAAAATCTTCATCCGCAGCAGTTATCTTAGCAGCAGTAACTGGTTTTGATTTAACTCTAGTAGATTCTGATACATTTCTAGATGCTTTCTTCAACTCGTTTGCAAGCTCATCATCTGGCTTGTTTATATAGATATCTTTTGCCTCTGTCTTGATTGAGTAATAAAAATCGAGAGGAACTTGTTTGCCGTTTACATTGAAAACAGCTTTTACATTTTGAATCAAATCCATTTCAATTTCATCAGGATCAAGTTCTATTGAAACTAAACTGGCTTTGTATCCATCATCTTCAAGCCAACCAATAATTTCTTCTATATCGTCTTGGGCTATTTTCTTCATGTCCTCAGAAAGGGTCATAAATATACCTCCTCATTTCAAGAGCTTAACTCATGAGTATACAAGGTTCTCATTAAGATTCTATTAGCTTTTTGAACCTGCTAAGTACTCTAGATATGTATGATTGAGATACTCCAAATAATTTAGCTACAGTCTTTTGATTACATTTTCCTTTTTCTATGAAATATTTAACTATTTCTATTTGTTTTCCACTGAATTTAGACAGTGCGTATTCTATTTGATCCTTTAGTTCTATTTCTTGAAATCCTAATTCATCATATGAGATAATGTCCTCAAGGCAACCAGACTCTTCGCCTTCTACATTTTGAATAGGAGTTTGAATTGAAATAGTTGAGAAGTCTCTCCGCTTTGCTTTCTTAAATCTATCTAATTTCAAGAATTCTCTCATCATACATTCATAAGCATAAGTTGAAAACTTTGACTTTGTTTCATCATACTTTAGAGCTGCATAACAAAGCCCAAGAGAAGCTATCTGTACAGATTCATCATACTCATGACCAAATGATTGGCCATACTTATGAACAAACCAATGTACAAGTTGATAATTATCAACTATTAGCTTCTCCTGGGCGTCTGTCATCTATATCATCCTTTAGTAAGATGTAATTGCTAGCTGATCAGCAAACTGTAGCATGTGAACAAGTGGATATCTTTCATTTGATGTTTGCAAACAGCTTTCTTCTGAGGGGTGACAATACCAGTGTCCCATATGATGAGTAATTGCAAGCTTTTCTTCTTGAGTAAACTTGAAGAAACATCTTGCTACTTCAAGAGACTGCTGACCATGAGGAAATTCGTAACTTCCCCTATTATATGCATCTACCTGTTCCCACTGACCGGTTTCTTGATTCTTTACATTCTTCTTATATGGAGAGTAAAGGTTGATCTTACACCAGTCGTGAACAAGAGCTACAAGAGAAGCACTTGCAACACCAACTTTGCTGAACTTGGTTACTTTCATAAGATCAACAATTTGATTGTATACTTTCAAAGTGTGATAAAGAAGACCACCTTCAAACGATTCGTGGAATCGAGTAGATGCAGGTGCTGTAAAGAAATCTGTTTCGTCAAGCCAAGCTACAATTCTATCTACAGCATCTTGACAGGTGTCTGGGTCTCTTCCATTTTTGTAAGCTCTAATGTAGCAGCACCCTCTTAAGATATTGATGTATGCCTCTCGTCTAGAATAGTTGCTCATTCCGTCAATGATAGGCTGATTATAACAGCCTACAAAATATTCCGGACGATTAGTCCAGTCATTATAAGAACAAACAACTTCTTCTTCCGAGATCCTATCAGACACTGCTTCATGATAAGCAAGGAACCATTTGTTATCTTTTGTCATAAGACAATCTACGTCTGAAGGCTCAATTGTCATAAATCCAATTTTCTTATTATCAGAAGCTCTTAAAACATTTACTGTTTCCTCGTTCTCTCTCACGAACCAATATTTGAATTCTGAAAAGGGCTTGTAAATTGCTGCCATTATGAATACCTCCTATTCTTATGATTATAATAACGATTCTAATCAAAACATAGGAATAGGCAGGATTGCGGCATCCTGCCTACCCTAAAGAAAGGAGGTACTTTATGAAAACCATGAACACGCCTGGCTGACACCACTGGGCGCTATGGTATCAGCTTATTCCTTGCTTGATAGCTGCTTAACCGCCTGGTTGATACCAGTTGCAGCAAGACCAGAAGCGACACCAACTGCAGCAGCAGTAATCGGATCGTTTGCAGGGAACTCAGGAGTTCCAATGTAGAAAGCAGATACACCAACGATAAGACCGAAAGCACCTACAATTACAGGAATCCACTTGCTGTCGAGGGAAGAAGCCTTTACGGCAATACCAACAAGATAAGCAAGAACTGTAATTGCTGCGAATGTTGCAAATTCAAAACCCATTTGAATCGTCTCCTTACATACTTATTTGTAATACGATATAAGGTTCAAGTGATCAAATCTACTATGTTTCCCACATAATCAAGTAGCTGCTTTTTGCTTGGTAATGTAGGAATCTCAGAATATTTGAAATTCCATTTATCTATCTTATTTATGTTGATAGACTTTTTTCCTTCGATTTTTAGCTTAGCTATTTGATTAACATCAATAAGAAAGCATCTCTTGTATGTAGCAAATAATATTGCTACATATCCAAAAACATTTTCTATTTTCGATCTATCTAACAGGCTTTCATATTGATAATCAGATATCATTGAAAAATCAAATCTGTCTTCCCAAGTACTTTTGCTTTCTAGATAAATCATATATGGAGATTTGAAAATTATGAAATCGCATTTATTTTTACTTCCGTAGAATCCTGAAAGCTGATCTGGAAGTCTTTCAAAGCTGAACCCGTCTTCTGGTTTATCTAACCAATCACGAAGCTTTTGTTCAGCTTTTTTACCAAGTCCGTCATTTCCCATTATTTATGAATTAGACAAGTAGCCATTTTCGATTGACTCTTTAAGCCATTCATTAAATGTCAAACCAGCATGATACTCATTTTTGAACATTTCTTTCAACTCAGACAGTGTATATTCTTCACCAGCTTGATCTAAATATTTTCTATCATCATGATTAGTGGAATTCTTCTTATTGTTTCTATGAGGAAGTTCATCAACGTCTTCCTTATACTCCTTCATCAATTTCTTCCACCAATACTCAACATCTGGGTTATCCTGCTGCATTATCAGATCAACAGCACGATCTAGGAAGAATCCTGCTTCAGTTGAATCTGTGTCTACTCCTTGAGATTCCAGCTTCTTTATTACATCTGCCTCTACTTTGTCTTCAATTCTTTCGTAATCATTATTTCGTTTAATGAAGTAATCTTGAGAGGAGATAACTTCATCATCATTTTCTTCAAAGCTAATAGCTTCTTTTATTGGGAACAACTGTCCCTCATCTATGTTAATCTTTATCCAGTTTTCGTATGAAACACCTGGATACAAGTCACGCTGATCTTCAAGAATTCTTCGAAGTTCTTTCTCAGTATACTTATACCCTCTTCTATCTTCATATTCAAATTTAGCTTTTTTTGACGAGTTTACAGAAGTAGAATTCTCTATAGATCTAATCTTGTGAACATTGTACTTATTAAGTTCATAGTCTCCGTTGAAATATTTAGTTACTTCGCCTTCAAATGATTGGCTATTTCTGTAAAAAATGATTTTGTCTCCGGTGTACTTATACTTATATGCTGCGTCTACTTTAACTTCATTGTTTTCTTCTAGATTTCTTATGAATTCATCCCAAGTAGACCCTTCAGCTTCTATATCTTCGTCCTCGTCATAATCTAATTCAGAAGTAGGGTCAAGGTCTAAGTCTTCTGCAATGTGATCAGAAATATATGCAACATCTGTATCCATGGAGTTGAAATCCCAATTAAGATCGGAGAACGGAACTTTGTACTCTCTAGTATTTCCGTCGAATGTTTCAACAGTAACATAAAGGTTATCGTCTTCGTAATCAGCTGTAAATCCTTGTACTAAATCTTCAAGATCTAGTTCTAGATCTCCGATCAGATTATGAAGATATCTCTCTTTGTCAATGTTCATTTCAGATGACTTTACATTCTTCATTTCTGGAGCAGCTGGAATGTTAGATACATTAGTTGCGCTGTCTACTTCATATCCGCCTAGTTCGTTTATCTTGTTTTCAAGAGCGTTTAAGAATTGCTCTGGAGTGCCGTGTGTTCTTTTAGCCATATTACTCAACCACCTTATTAGCAATATCGTTTATAACAGTTTGCAGAGCATTGTGAAAATTTTCAGCAATTGCCATTGCATCGTTTGACGCATTGACACCCATTCTGCCTAGCTTGCTCAAGCCATCAATAGCATAATCGAAATCGTCTTTTAGTGAGTCAATCTGATTGTCTAATGCTTCTGACATCTTATCTTCAGAAGCAGCTGTAATTCTTCTTAGCTTCTTCATAGTTCACCTCAACTAAAGTCTACAATATTGATAGGATTTTTAATTGTTTCAAAGAATTTATCTTTTCGCATATTATACTTATATTCATTTCTTCTACCAGAGTACTTTTCATAAAGGTCAGACAGAGATCCCTCGTTGTTTTCTACATAGTATGCAGGAATATCCCACATTGTGTAGCTGGACGGTGTCTCTTTCATGATGAAATGATAAACATTGCCACGATAGAATTTGCTTCCCGTTCCTAAGATACCTTTACGAGTTCCAATAGTATCTTCAATATCTGCTTCCATTAGTTCTCTGTCAAAATTAGGAGCTGTTTCGTACTCAGGATTTCTCTCAGTGATGTAGTCTTGATATCTAGGAGGTGTAATTTCCTCAAGAAGCATCTTGAAATCAATTTTATTCAGAATTTCAAGCACTCTTACAATCTCTTTCAGATTGCTTATGTTCTTAGGTGTAACTGCATTCATTCCAGACCATGAAGAGGATTCTTTCTTAACATCTCCATTTTTGTCAATATATACTTTCCAATCCCATGAAAGAGCCTTATCTTCATTAAACTTGTCTTTTTCGTCAGAAACACTAATTTCGTATTTGTGCTCAAATCTTCCGCTAACACGAATTTCAAGATCAAGTGAAGTTTCTCCTATAGCTCCAATGACATCATTTCTAATTTTTTCTTCGCGTCTTCCGTCTTCTTCTAAATATTTTCTATACTGCGCATCATATTTAGACTGTCTGCTGGATCTATCATCTTCATATTCATATTTACGCTTCAGAATATCATCTCGTTTTGTACATGTAATTTTCATTTTTCACTACTCCTTGTCCTTTCCAAGTAATCTGTAAACAAGATCCGGATTATTTCTAAAATCAAGTTTGTTATCAACAATGTATCCTGCAACATCTTTCTTTCCATATACAATATCATGAACTCTTTCATCAACTGTATCTTTTGAAAGAAGAGTATATATATTTACAGATGATTTTGTTCCTACTCTGTGACACCTATCTTCTGCTTGAAGTTTGTCTGTGTAAGTCCAAGGCTCATCATAGAATATAACGTTGTTTGCAGAAGTTAAAGTATGAGTTGTTCCTAATGCACCGATAGTTCCAACCATTACAGTATACTCAGGGTTTGTTAAGAAAACTCTCTTGTGCTTCTGTCTCTCTGATTCAGACATAGTACCTGTAAAGCAACAAACTTTATATTTAGTTGATACAAATCTATACAAGGTCCTTAAAGGTTCAACCCAATTAGAAAAAATAACTACCTTTTCGCCACGGTCATGAATTTCTTCTAACAATTCAAATAGCTTCTGAAGTTTAGCATTATATTTGATATACTGACTGTTCACCTTCAAAGACTGGTCAACTAATTCTGGTGATCCATTCACCTGACGAAGTTTCAAAAATTTCACCATTGGGTTCAGTGAATTAGAAATTTCTCCTGCGTGTGCATATAGCTCAGCAGTTACTTCGTCAGCAAGCTTCTCTTGATATTTTGTGTTCTCGACAAATATATCAAAATGGATCTTATCAGGAAGGTCTAGTACATCTTTCTTCAATCGCCTAATCATGTTTTGCTGAAGCATGATCTTCATTCTTGGAATATTTTTGTAAGCTACTATTTCAACATCACCATATCCGCCGTAAACACAAAATTCCTGGCACCATTTGTAGTAGCTTGAAAAATTATGAGCGTCTACAAGCTTCATTGGTAGGAAGACATCAGTAGGCTTGTTAACAATAGGTGTACCTGTAAGTGGCAACCAAATACATCTAGAACCTGTTTTATCTTTTATTTTGAGAATCTGCTTTCCTTGAATAGAAGTAGGTGACATATTCTTATGGATTTCGTCAATCACTATCATATTTATCAATCCTGAATTGATCATTTCAATCAGTCTCTCTGTAATAGGATAGCGTTTTCCTTCTTTCATTCTAAGAGCTTCTACATTCATTATGATAAAATAAGGAAGTTCAGGTTCGTTCTCGTCACTATATCTGTGCAAAGTCATCAGGTCTTCATACTTCTCTTTTGTACCGCATACAACCCTTCTTTTCTTTTTTGTGCCCCTTTTCTTCTTCATTCTAGATCCAAGAAGATATCCAAACATTTTTCCGTTTGTGTGCTCAGATACTTCCTGTTCCCAGTTATATTTAGATGTGTTTATGTTGCATATAATAAGGCAATGATTGAAATTATTGTAATTTCTATTGAACATAGCGAGGTTAATGCTTTCTATTGTTTTTCCTAGTCCAGGCTCATCCGAACAAAGAAATCCGCTTCTATATCCCCTCTGCTGTCTATCAATAGCGTATTTCATGAAGTCAATCTGATGCTGATAAGGTTTTGACCCATTCTTAACATAGAATGGGACATTTGAAATATCAATATTTGGAATATGCGAAGTTTTATCTAAAGTGTCATTCTTTCCAATGTCTTCATTACTTTGAAGGTTCACTTGATTTTCAAATCTAGTACCTTTGATCTGATTCATGAAGAACCCAAGTTTGCTTTTTTCAATTGTCCAATATTTCTCAACAGGATTCCAAGACTTGCCAGGAACCTTCTTGATCATATCTACTAATTCTGGGTCGTATTTGAATGAAATGTTGTAAAGATTTCCTACTTGAGTAATGCTGATCATATTACACCTCAACACGAGTGAATGTGTATCCTTCTCTTTTCCGCCCTGTTTTCAAACTATCTGATACTGCTGCTGGATCAATTCCTAATGCTTTTGCAGCTTCTGATTGCTTATTGAACTTATCTCCAGTTTCTAAGCAAAGAATAATTGATCTACTAGTACAAATCTGTTCAATACTATAACAAGCAGATCCTAACTCTTTCTTCAAATTACTTAAAGAAATCAGCTTATCATTCAACTTGAATTTACAACCTGCTGAAGCCATGCTCTCAAGCTGTTCTATATCGTATATACATTCACGATATTCTGTTCCCATCTTAGGATTCCCATCCGGACCAATTACAGTGAACAACAATCTCAATCCACCTCAATTCTAACATCGTAAGAGAAATATGTATTATCAATAACGGTGTAAGGCTGAATAAGATCGCTCCAATTATGATAGTAGCTTGCTCTGAAGAAAGTTACATTTTTAGGAACGCACGGACCATTCTGAATAATTTCGTTCACTGCTTGTACTGCTTCTTCAGAAGGATCAGTGTACGGAATATTTTCAGCAGGCTCAAACTGATTAGTAGCATATATAACATCGTAAAGAGAAAGATCATTGTTTATCATTCGGTTAACAATGACGCTTGCAACAGTTTTCATACATTCATAAGACTCTCCTCCAGCTTCTAGATAAACTAGTGCAGAAAAGTCTCGCTTTTCTTCTTCGTTAAGTAGAATAAATGGTTCAATGATATCATCAATTTCTGACTCAGACTTCGATTCATTTCCTGAATAATTAAAATTACTTTCATTATTTACAAGCTGCACAACTGGATAATCATTATCAGGAGTAGTAGTTATTTCAGTAGATAACGTATCTGCTGTTGGAGCTGTTACATCTTTAGGTTCCATCCTAGAAGATGTGTTCAAAGTAAGCATATGAATAATAATAGCGATCATTCCAATGATAAATACAAAAAACGCTGAAATTCTCATTTTCTTCATATCATTTGTCTCCTAATTTATTGAAATACAGTAAGTAATAATTACTACACTTATAATAACGGTTCATAACAAATTAGCAGGGCATCTTTCGATGCCCTGCTTTTATATCATCAGATGTTCCTAATTAGTTGTGATAAAGATCAGAAGTCTTAAGAACACCTGTTACACCTGATAGATCAGAATTGATTGTGACGCAAGGATCACTATCTCTGAATCCACAAATGTAAAGCTGACTATTCTTAACCCAAGAAGGAATTGACGCACCGCCAACCCATCTAGTTGTAGACGACTTGATCTTTACTTTATCCCCCTTATTGAATTTTTCAACAGAAGGGGTAGAAGGTGCCGAAGAAGCGCCTTCGATCTGAGAAGCATCAACCCAACCATATACGGTTGTCTGATTATCTGTGTGAACAAGGTGATACGGATGTGCTCCGTTGGCCTTATAAGTGATCTTTGCAGGACCTGCCCTTAGGCCGGTAGACGCAGGAGAAGAAGCATTTGCGCTTGAATAGTGATTACCACCCTTGAAATTTACAATATTTCCAACATCATAAGAACCTGTTGACGGAGTAGACGGCTTCTCCTCGAGCTCTCTAATTGCTGATGCATCCACCCAACCATATACAGAAGTTGAGCTATCTGTGTGAATAAGGTGATACGGATGCTTTCCGCTCTTGTAAATAGCTGTAACCTTAGCCTCACCGGGCTTAAGATCTGTAGACGCAGGAGAAGAAGCATCTGCGCTGTAATAATGAGAACCGCCTACGAAGGTAACTACATCTCCAACAGCTAGATTACCTGACGGTACAGGAGTTGGACCAGGCTTTGAAGCATCTAAGATAGCGTTTACTCTATTTGCGATATCGCTGAATCTTGCCTTTAGATAAGGGCCAGGGCATGCGGTAGCAGCAAACCAGCAGTGCATTGTAAGGTTGCCTGTTGTATCCCCAGTGTAGTTCAGCTTCTCAATTCCATTACGCTTGCAAATATCTGCGCAAAGGAGGATCAGCTTCTCATATGCAGAAGAAGAAACAGGCCAGGGATCACCGTATGCACAGTTAGCTACTTCGATTGTAACAGCCTTATAATCGTTTGAAGGACTGGACGAAGTCCAGGCTCTGTCCTTTTCTTCTACATACATTCCTACACGACCATCAGAACCAATACCATAGTTCGCTGATGCTTCTCTTGTCTGAAATACATTTCCACAAGTTTCTACAGAAAGGTTACCAGCCATATGATGAATAGTGATAACAGTAATCTTACCAGAAGGATTGTATCTAGAATTTACTCTGCTTCCACTCTGCATAGGGCTGATTTTAGTGTAATTAACTAATGAGCTATTTGTGTAATTAGGCATATTACTCAGCCTCCTCTTCTCCCTTACCTCCAGTGAACTCTTGAGCAGCACTTTCGGGAAGGTCATCAACATTCTCAATCACAGGAGCAGTTGTGTCCGGATTGATTTGATCAATAATCTTTTCGTCCATATTTAATACCTCCATATATTATTCGCAATTAGATTATCTAATTGCGTTGATGGTTGACTCTTTGACATAACCTATACAATAACCAAATCCTGAATTCATGTAGTTAACTTTGTAACCGCCTTCTACTTCATTCATGACCTTTAGGACGCCTTTGTACCTAATAGCAACTCCTTTGAAATTCTTGTTTCTATAGACCATTACTGTTTTACCAGATGTAGACATAATTTCGTATCTAATCGGTTCAACAGGTCTCTCGTAGATAGGAGGAGTTTCTATAGGTTTCAATTCATCTTCAGCTTTGATAGGTTCTGAAATAACAGTAGTTGAATCAATCTCGTTATTTACTTCAACATTATCTTCTACATTCTCATTGATTAAAGGATTTGTCTTCGTTTCAGATAGATCAATTGATTCGATTTTAGATTTCGGCTTAGGTCCCGGTTTCTTTCTTTCCTTAACTTCAGTAGCTTGATTTTCGATTTCAGGCATCATTAGCATCCTCTCTATAGTTTGGTTTTATTTCATACCAAATTAACTTGGTAAGAATTCTTATTCTTGCCCTACGTGATTCGTCGTCAACACCTTTGTAATCATATAAAAGGTATCTATGGTTCAAGCTGTTCCAAACAGATGACCTTACACATTTACGAATTTGTTTATCATCAATAAGCTCCAAATTTGTATCAATATATTCTTCAATGATAGCTTTCTTTGTATCCCAGTATGCTCGTCTATGTTCATAATCAGGTTTATGACCATTTAATACCCATGAAATTCCTTCTGCATTAGATATTTTGTTATTACAGTCTTTTACTCGTTTTGCAGCAGCTTGACCTAGTTCATAAACAGCTCTATAAACATTTCCGTTACATCGTTCAACCCAAACTCTGAAATTTTTGTTATCTTCATAAAAGCTCATTTTTCATTCTTCAGCTTATTTCTACATTTAGGGCCTACACCGTATTTGATTGATTTAGGCTGAATAAGTTTTCTTCCGCATACAGAACAGACACCACAATGATAAATTTTCATTTTATTATTTGCTCTTCTATTGTTAGCTACTTGAACGATGTACTTTGCTCCTTCATAAACAGGATTGCCTACACCGAAGTTAGAATTTCGTGTCTCTCTGAATACATTGTTTCGCATCATTCCTACATATAGCCAGCAATCGTCTCTCATCCTTGCGTAAACAAAGATGGTAGGCTCATCAAACTTATCGTATCTAGGAAGATTAAATGCGTATGTTTTATACTTTTTTGTTTCAGGGTTTTCAAGAGTCACTACTCCGCAACCATTGTTGATGTATTCATGAAGAATTGAAGTATCATTGATTTCGCAAGCAGATTCTTGATAAGTTCTAAATTGTTTTCCGTATGTTCTATTTTTGACTTCCATAGTTTAACCTCCTTGAAGGCTATTGTATATCAATTACAATAACGATTCAAGGAGGTAATTTTCAAATACTTTTACAAGATAAACGAATTACTTATTTCATATTAAAGAACTCCTGTATTCATGATATATGTCTTAATCTGGATTATGTTGTCATCCAGAATAGATTGTATGTCATGAGAAAAATTCGCATAATAAAGCTCAATTGTTGCAAGCAATGTTTCTAGAACAGATTTCATACAGCAAGATCCTTGCTCATTTTGACCGCAAACAGTTCCTACTTGCCCTTGAAGAAGGTCAATTGGATTAGGTGTGCAGCAACCTGACACCTTCGCTATAGTTACAATGTTATGAATCCAGTATCTAATGTCGCTCGACATGTAGTAAGGATCTAATCTATTCATAGAATTATCAGAGTAGTTCGTTGAAAGATAATCTAGATTCAGCGTAGCTACATAATATCCCTTAAGCAGTTCAGCAAATGGGTTGAAACTTGGCATATCTTCGCTATCAGCTACCTCTAGTTGCCCATCAACTGTTGTAACTTCATAGCATTTAGGAGTTTCGCTTAGAAGAGAAACAAAGTCATCGTTGTTCACAACTGCAGTCATATCTGCAAGAGCTGAAACTGTGTTATAGTTCGCCATAACAGACTCTAGATTGACATGAAAATCTGTTCCGGATGTAACTTTAGACAGCTTCATGAATAGCTTCGAAGCGGAACTTGCATCATCTGAATCAGCTGACTGATTCTTAGCATCTTCGTCTTCATTAAATTCTTCCATGTTGAAGTCATCTTCATTGTTATCTGCATCTTCAAAAGCTTCACCATAAAACTTATCAAAGAATTCAGTGATCTTATCATCCATCTGGTCTTGACTGATAGAAGGATACGATGCTTTCTTTCCATCTTTAGACTTGATGTACATGTTGAATCTACCTTTTCTCTCAGGGACGGGTACAACCTTACACTTAATTACAGTTCCTTTTCCACTTGTAGCTACGAAGATGATACCGCTGTCATAATTCTTGCCATCAACTGGCTTAGACTCTTCTACTTTGATTCCTCGCTTAACTACCTCATTGATTCCATTGCCTAAATACTTTGGAAGAGCTTTAAGTAGCTTAGCGATGATTCCAGCTTCTACATTTTCCATACAAACAATCCTTTCATACAAATCAAAGAGCTGATCAATGTTGATAAGACACGACCAGCTCTTTGTTCATAGTATTTATCTTACTTCTTGCTAGGCAGCTTGCGAACGGTCTTACCAGCAGGCTTTCTATTAGTAGAAGCAGACACAGGCTTCTTTTTCTTCAGTGGCTTTCGAACAGCTTCGAGAACTTCCTCGTCACCTTCAGCAGTAACAGTGAAAACATCCTCACCGACAGTGAACTCAACAGAGTTACCGTCTTCAGCTGTGTCAACATCGACAGGCTGACCAGTCACTTCTGCAACCAGCTGCGCTACATCCTCTGCTTCAAACAGAAGATCAGTTGCCTCAGGGGCAACATTTACATCTTCATCAGCATCAGGAGTGTCATCGACAACATCCTCATCCATTTCAGGCTCCATCATTTCGGTATCCAGTTCGTCGCCAGCAGTTACCTTCTTAGTGTTTTTCTTAGAAACAAACATGTAAGAAACTCCTTTTCATAAATTTTAGTTCAAAACAACAAGTCTACTTTTCTTAGGCTCAAGTTCACCTCTTATAGCTTCTAACTCTGCGTTAGCTTCTTGAATAAGTGTATCACCGTCAAGTGTTACATTAGAGCCCTCAATTGTATATTTTGACCGAGATCTGCCTAACGATATTTTTGCGAATGCTAGGCTCATCCGGACTAAGTAGTCAATCCAGGTTGTTCCCTGAATCTCTGATACATCCTGCAAATCTGGAACATATCGTATAGTTACCATTGCAGGTAATGGATCTCTGTGCGTAACATAAACTACTTGATTATACGGATCATATTTCCATTGAAAATCAGTAGAAATTGTGTTACGGACTTGAGCCATTGCAAGTTCAGACATTATAGGATCTATGTTGATTGAACTTGTGTTGCCTATCGTGCTATAGGCATTTACAGCGGCAGCAACCTGGAAAACATTACCACTGTCTATGTTACTCATTGTAAGACCTATTCTAGGATAGGCAGCTTGAACATTGAGAACTTTGTTTGTATGGATATCTTGCTTGAGCAGGTCTATTCTAGTTTGAAACGGGACAGTCTTTTCTACTGACTGACGAATGTATCTTTTCAGCTCTCTAAATGCAATCAATACTGCTTGCCTTAGATCGACCTCTTCTACATTCTCGTTAGTAGGAAAGCCTAGTAAGAATCCAACTTGAGCAGTTACTTCATCCATCGTCATATCTTACTAGGCCTCCTCTCTATCACGCTTTAACTAGTTCTTGTCTTGTTTTATCTTCTGTTAACTGGAACTTGTATCCCTCTGGAGCAGTAAGGTCATATCCAACAGGTATGTAGATATGTGTCTTAGATAAGAAGTCTTCGTCTGACTTCCCTTCCTGCTTAGTGTATTCTACAAGCCCAATTATCTTGACAGTGTCATCAGCAATATTTACTGTAACACCATCGTCATATTCAGGAGATAAGCCGTAATGAGCATCAAATGCTACATGACCACTAGATGCTTTTACAGTAGTTCCATTCTTCATAACAACATTTCCGAAGTTATTTGATAGAATGTACTGAGTAGAAAGCTCTCCAGACAATGTAACATTGTCTAGAATCAACTCATCTGCAAAGTTCTGAATAAGAATAGCTAATTCTGGAGAAGACGTCCTGACAGTTCCGTTCTTAATTAGAACTTTTGAACCCTTCATGAATCTCAATCCGTTTGAATAGCTACTATCAGATCCGACAAATGGAGGCACGCATTTTAGCTCATGTCCATTTAGATCAATAGTGATGTTTGATCCAGCTTCTGCCTGAATACCACCTTGGTAGACATTCTGGGCTAGCTTGATATAAGCTCCTGACGGATTAGCTGAAATGGCTTTCTGAATAGCATCCTCTCCGTCAGAAGCTGAAATATCAACCTGACCCTTTACGTAGGGTCGACAGTTACCTCGAAGCCCTGACCGGCAAGAGCACGACCGATCTCTTCATACAGCATCTTGTCTTTGTAGTCATCAGTGATGAACTCATAACCAGCATTCTCACCAGAAGAAGCTTCGGCAGCCTTAGCAGCTAGAATAGCGGACTTGCAAGCGAGAAGAACACCAGGATGGACAGAAACTTCACCCAGGAACTCAGCCAGGTCCTGAGCCATCAGGAACTCACCCTTCTCCCAAATGTTCTTGGAATAAGCGGTATCGCCTGCCTGGTCACGGAAAGCCTTCTCATCCACATAAGACTGACCCAGAACAAATTCAGGAGCAATGGGATAAGTAGGAATAGACGCCTCAACCTTAACAGGCTTGGTGAACTTAATAGTAATCTTGTAACTCATTTAGATAACCTCCAAAATGATTTATGTGATCTTTGTTTTTATTAACTTCATCATACAACGAAAGATACAGTATCTCCCGCCTATCACATAAAAATATAAGGTTCACCAACAGAAAGTATTTATATGCTTGTCTATGAATTGTTCCGCTTCATCTGTATTGCAAAAATCAGTCCATTTCCACGGTCCGTGCTTTAGCCCATATTTATCCTTTTCCGCGTAGAAAAGAAAACACCCATAGTAATAAAGATAGATTGTTACACCTTTATATTCATACGACCGCTGGGACATAGAGCAAATCCTCCATTGTTAATGTTCTCTGAATATATCTTTCACCTTCAGGTAAACAGTCATACGAACAATAGTTAGACATTTTATCTGTGTGAAACACATTTTCACCTAGAAAGATTTTTCTTCTGCATTTAGGACAAAATGTTTTAGGAAGAAATACTACTTTAACCTTGTTCTTCAACTTCATTTTGCTTGTATCAAATCTAGAATTGAAAAGATACATATTGATGTTCTCTTCTCGAACACGCTCAATGTCTCTTCTGTGATAGAAATCAATATATCGATACAGCGAGCTTGTATTGTCAAAGAATTTGTCATCAATGACATACCTAATTCTATCGGGTCTAAATTCACCTCTATCATCTACAATATCAATTCTAGATAGAACATCTATATATTTGTTTGTTATCTTCCAGTGTTTCCAAAGATTTACGATAGAGGATCCGCTAGGAAGAATAATGTCTTTTTCAATACACCATTCGAATACAGCTTTTCTTAAATCTTTGCAGGTATTGTATTTCTTTCCTTCAAAGTATGAAGTAGTCATATTAGCAACCTCTTGTTTTCAAGCTTTGATATGTTGTGTACTTAATATAACGATTCTTATCAAAGTTCTAGTGCATCTTTTACAGAAATTTTTTAACAACCTAATCCATAATCACAAGCACACTTGTACGAGCAGAAACGCAATGTGTACCCAGGAATGATGATTGCTTCCTTAGGTTCGTAAACAGCTTTTCCGCAATCATCGCAAATAAAAGATTTGCTTTCTACAAACTTTACATTTTCTCTCAGCCAGTCAGGAACATCTTCTGTTCTACCTTCTTTGATATCATCAATCCATGACTCAAGAGAGGCATTATAAAGAGTAGGATGAAGCGGAGGAAATCTGAAGTCATGTTTTAGATACCATAGTAAGCTTCCTCTGTTTGTGCATTGAAATGTTTCAGTTCCGAGAGTTATCTCCCAATGATGAACCACACGCTTTTCTTTCTTCATTTTACTTCTCCGACATCTTCTTCAAATGCTTATTAGTTTTATGACGCTGAACCGCTGCAACAAATTCAGCTCTGTTAGCATCTCGTCTAGCTCTATCTGCAATGTCATTTGCTCTTTCCTGAGCATCTACCATCTGCTCCTGAAGCTGATTGTAGTAAACTTCCTGCTGAAATCTCTTTTCATCAATTGCTCTCTGCTGATCTCTGTCATAGTTTTCAATAGCTCTATCTACATCGAAGTTAGAAGAAGCCATGAATTCTTCAATGTATTCCAGAATAGGAAGAGTTCTATAAGCAGCAGGAAGGATCTTGGTCTCACCATAAATACGAGAAATTTCTCGATTGTCATGAGTGATAGCTGCTTTGCAGTTAGCAATATCTTCACGCTTCTTTTCCTCGTACTTGACCTTGTTGATCTCGTATCTAGGCATCAAGTCATTCTTCCATTCAGCTATATCCTTTTCGTATTTCTCTTTAGCTGCAGAAACAAGACTGTCATAGTCATCATCAATTTGCTTCAACTTAGCTTTGAATTCAGCAGAGTTCCTAACTCGCTCAATATCTGCCTTTTTCATTTCACGATACTTCATGACGTATCCAATAGTAATGGCTATGTGAAGAAGAAGAAAAATAGGTGTATCAAATAGCTTACAGATGCCAAGAAAAATAAGAGCTGTAATAGCCCAAAAGTAGTTGAACACCCTCCAGTTGAACCGCATAGAGGATTCAGGTTCCGGATATGCGGGTTTTGTGTATGTTTTCAACACAGGCTTTTCAGGAGGGTCAAAACTACTCCATTCAAGTTCATCAAGTGTATCCTGCTGCCATTCAAGATCTGCTGTAAGATCACGAAGCTGCTTAATAGTAGAAAGTTGTTCTTCTCTTGTCATAATGATATTTTCCTTTCGATATGATAATGCGATTTTGATATGTTTTGTTTACACTTATTTTAACGATTGTTCTCTATTCCACTGCCAGGTTATAACACCGCTATCGTAAACTTTCACAAATCCGTGCTCCTCCATTATTTCGGATTCAGTTTTAGATAAATCTATTGATTCGTCAGAAAGAAACTTCTTCAAGTTTGCTTTCTGAGCGTTTACTCTGTTGTATGCTATATCTATATTAGAATTGACCCAAACATATCCAGGAGCTGATCTTCCCCTTTCTGAGAATCCTAATGTTGTGTAAAGATTTCCTGTTGTATGTGCTCTGTCAGAGAAGGAGATAATATCTGAAGGATCAAATTGGGCAACAAACCGTTTGAAAAGCTTAGACGCCCCTCCTACCACAGAAGTATTTAGTTTATTACAGAACCGTACAAGTTCCCAGCATTCTGTATTCTTATTAACTCCAATAGTTCTTCTAGCTGATCCAAATGTCATCAAAGACACTAATTCATCTTCAAAATAAAGTCCAAGTCTGACAGAAGAATTAGCGAATCCTTGTCTATGATTATCGACTAAGAACGATTTTGCATCTGAATAACAAACTTCTCTCAATTCACAATTTCTTGCAAAGATCCTATTTTCCGTTTTTCCTAAAGCGTTTCTAATTATAGATTCAATTATGCTTCTTTTATGATTCCACTCATATCCAAATATGTGGATAAGACGGATTCCTTTTTCTTCACAAAGATTTGTCTTTATCTGATGATAGCTGTATTTCATAGGCTCTCCGCTATCATACATAGGTTTTGACGAGTTGTGACTGGATGTTGGATTACACTCAATTGCAATTTTATTTTCAGGAATCCATATATCAAGTTCTTTAGGCTTTATTTCATTTCTATCGTGTCTTATAAATTCTACTCCCATTGTCTTTAAGAAATCAACAACATCATTCTCCATATTAGACATTTCATAAGAAACAAATGACTGCAAACTAAGTTTATTTATATAATGTCCCATAGTAGTTGTATGTAAACCAAACAATTTAGACAATTGGAAAATGGTTTTCTTTTCACTTAAGGAATTAAGATAATTTATCGGATCAGATAAAAATTTTCTGTACTCTATCATCTGCTCAGATGAACCGTTGTATCTTGCTTCTCGCAATCTGTCTTGAACATCTAAATTCTTCATACCGTTGTTCATACTATGAAGCTTAGATGCACAACTAGAAGAGCAAGTTCTTCTCCAGTTGTCTTTTTGTTGTCTACTGTCAAATGGAAACAATTTACCACAAACTTCGCATTTTCTATAGTGCTGGCTGTCACAATATTTTTGAGTGTTTGTTTTAGGTACGAAATCATTCCCGCATAATTCGCATTTTCTCTTCTGATTCTTGTAGAACAGCAGTTTACCTTCAACCTGAGCTTTATGCTTGCATTCTTCGCTACAAGTAGAAATATTGTTGTACTTGTTACACTTTGTTATGAATTGTTTTCCGCAAACTTTGCATATTCGAGTTACATCTTGGTTGCAGTCTAGTTGTTTAGCATAATTTGGAGTAAACTCTCTTCCGCATGTTCTGCAAATTTTAGTTGACCTGTCTGTATTTTTGCATCCCGCAGATCCTGATGCTTTTTTACACGATTCATTATCGCATACAGTTTTATTATCTGACTGACAGTATCCAATGTATTCTCTTCCGCATACTTTACATTTCAAAGTTATTTCTCTCTTACAATACTTCTGCATAGATGATTTTGGCTGAAACCACGTCTTACATATAGGGCATATTCTTTTAACAAACATCAGTTATCACATCCTTATGTATACAATAACGATTCGCTAAATTTTTAACACAAAAAGACCGACTCCTTTCGGAGCCGGTCTGTGATAAATGATGAAGTTATATCCTGAAGTGATTAGAAGGTTCCAAGGATCTTACCCTTAACAACAGTTGCAGGGTTGACAACTTTGCTCGCATACATCGTTGCGTAGCCCTGCTGAGCGGACATGTTGGCAAGACCAACCACATCAGTGTTGGTGATAGGCATGTACTCGCCGAAGAGTGCTGAGTTCTTTCTAATGTCGTTACTCTTGCAGCACATGACCCAAGAATCAGGATCGTAAGAAGGATTGACATATATCTCGAACTGGTCAAGAGTACCGAACTTGTAAGGACCGACGGTTTCGTCGATGTTGTCACCCTTGAAGCCGTTGATCATTCCGATGTACTCAGCTGCGGTAGTACCTACCACTAGACGGTTCGGGCGAGTCATGCGAGTCTGCTGGTAGATAGAAGCAGCAGCCTGACCCAGCTTCAGCTTGAACATGTTCAGGTAATCAGAAGGAACAACTGCACCGGACAGAACAGGAGAAGCATCCCAGTTGAAAGCAGGCTTGTAAGAAGCTGCCTGCATCAGCATATCTAGGCAAGAGGTGTTGATCTCAGCAGTGATCTCACCAACAGCGGCTTCCTTAGCCATGTCAGCAATGTTGGAACCATATTCCTGCTGAGCAGCAAATGCAGAATAGACACTCCAGTAGCAAGCGAGCTCTTTGGCCTCGGCGACCAGATTGAACTCATCTAGCTGCAGGTAACCCTTACCCATCTTAGCACCGTACTGACCATTTGTGTCAGGACCAACAGTCTCATTGTCGTACTGATAAGTAGCAGTCATGTCACCTGTCAGTGTGCCAATCTCGCCGGTAGCATAATCAATGGTTCCGGACTCAGCCTGAGTATCGGCTTTGTACAGCTTGCCGTCACCCTTATCAACGAACACTCCCTGAGCACTCTTAATGGTAACAGTGCCAGGCAGAACAGGAGTATACATCAGCTGACCGTCAACCTCTTCGTTCTTCACTACTCGACCAGTAAAGTTAGGATCAACACCCTGGTGGTTAGCGAACGGAGAAGACATCACGGTGCCAGCCTTAGTCTCGCCCTTAGTGTTTTCAGCAATGAACTTGAAATAAGGAACCAGCTGCTGACGAGAACGCATCGCAACTGAACCAAAGATATCAGTTACAATCAGCTTCTGAACAAACACAGGCAGCAGATCCAGGAAGTCAGGACGAGCCATGATGTTTGATGTATTTGTAGCTGCCATGATAGCGCCAGGCTTTCTGCAGTTACGAGCAAGCTGATTAGCGAACATTCTCTGTGACGGAGTCAGGTTCACTGAGGACTTAATAGCGGAAGCGTTACGATTACGAACGCCGGAAGTAATGCTCTGACCGGCAGTAATAGGTCTGCGGGCAGGAGCAGTGGAACGCTTAGTGATCATATTGAAACACTCTCCTATATAAAATTTGTAATTAAATGGTTACAATGTCATCGTCAAAGTAACAATCATCTACATCAATTTCTTCAGGTTCTCTAATAGAGGATGGTTTTCTACTTATTGAGCTTGTAATAGCAGAACGAAGTGAAGATACACTTGTTGATGCAGTTACTTTAACCTTCTGAAGATCAGCTCCAACTGCTTGCGAATACAGTTCTGCATAAGCATCCTGATAATCTTTAAGCATCTTCTTGCAAGCTATTATTTCAGCTTTTGATTTCTTTAACTGTTCGTCAAGGTTTGAAGTTCTTCTCTCTACATTAGCAGAAGCAGTGACGGTTTCATTGAGTCTAACTCTCAGAGAAGAAATTAAAGAATCCTTAGAATCAACAATATTCTTGCTTTCGCTTATCTTCTGTAGATATTTAAGGTTGTTTGATCTTTCTTGCGAAATCGTCTCTTTCATTCTGATTGATGCGGCAACTAATTGCTTGCATCTTTTCTCTGCAGCATTTTTTGCATCTGTTGCAGATTTTATCTGATCTGCTGTTATTCTACTAATAGAAGAAATCTTCCGTCTTGCTTCAATTTCGTTTGAAGCTAGTTTATTTGAAAGAATTTGATTTTCGTTCTTCAGACGGTTGTTTGCTTCTACCTGTTCTAGATAAAGTTTTGTCATTGACTCTACTTTATCTTTTGTAATGTCTATATCATCGCGTTCACTTACATCATCGTCAGTTAAATTACATCCTTTTATTTCTTTCTTTCTGTCTTCTAAAGCTTTATATTCATCAGACTGTTCTGCAAACTGACACTGTAGAATATCAATAGCTTCGCAGCTATCAATGCTGGGTAGATTTTCTTTAACTGCTGCACAAATTGCCTTGTACTTCTTCTGAGACTCTACATCGCTAGAAGCTGCAATGGCTGTAAAAGTAGGGATGCTTTCAGGAAATGCAGGAAACGATACAAGGTCAAATCCTCTAAATACAAATGTATCAGGATCAACAGAATTGTTTACAATGTCTCCTGCACCCCTTACTGAAATTCCGAATGTTACGCCTGCGTCTATGAATGTTTTAACTGTCCTACCAACAGGAGTATCAATCAGATTAAATTTACCATATACTTTTCCGTTGTCATCTATGTGTCCTTCTGTCATTACAATACAAGCATTTCGGAAGTCCATACATCCAGGATCATCAGGATGTCCTAGGAAACCGATGTACCATCCAAGTTCAATGGCCTGCTGATACGATTCAGAACTAAATATGTTTTCCCATACAGGTCTAGTTATATCTAGTCCATTCTCATTTGTAATGTTTGAATCAGCACACTCACCTTCAAATATTCCAATAACTGAGTTCTTAGGCTTTTCAGATTCTATATCAGATACAATCTTCTTTCTGGTATCTTTCATATTTCAATACCTCACTTTTTCAATTCCTTAGCAGCTAAACGTACTATTCCGCCTATTGCTAAAGTCTTTAACAGCTGTTTTATTATCCCAGACTCAACTGAATCATTCACTTCAATTGAACCTGACTCTTCAAGTTCGTCATAGTTGCTTTCGTTTGCTTGACAAGCTTGATCTAGATCATCATCAGATACATCAATGTTTGTAACCGACTTAGGATTTATTTGATATGTTGAATCTCCAATAGAGATTGAAACATTTTCTCCGTCATCATTTACTCCTATGTTGACATCTTTAAGCTCGTCTACTTGAGCTAAGAAATCAACTAGAGATGAAGGAGTAAATAGAATCTGACTGTATTCTTCTTCAGCAGCATGTATTACCTTCTTCAAATCTATCACTCCTTATTCCCAATTTATCCATTTAAGAGTCGGTGAGTAGTGCGGGTACAGGCTCATTATTCCTCCAAGCTGATCCATTCCGCCTATCTGTATCTTCCACACAACTTGTACTATTTGATTTCGTTTAACTTTTATTATATTTTGTTTTAGAATTCGTCTGTTTTCTTTGCATTCTGGTGAATCAAAATAAACATGTCTCTGTGTATCCCATTCAGCCATCTTCCAATTGTTAGAGTTAGGAGGAGATATTCTATATCCAGCAAGCAATCCGTTGTCGCCTCCGTCTGACCAATCGGGCTTAGACCAAAGACCTGCCTCTGTAATGTAGATATAATCTTTATCCGTTTCTCTAAATTGCGAAAGTGCTCCTGTAGATATCATTGCACTATAAACAACATCAACTGTTTGAGGAAATTCTGCTTCCGTTTCAGGTACAATATCTCTAAATGCAATTTTAGCTCTTGGAAATGATTCAGATATCAGTTCGCAATTTACTGTTGGAGCATTCTTAGGCTGATAAATAGCTGTACCTAGTTCAGATGGAAGTATCTTTCCTTCTGCACAATCTTTTACCTTCTGAACAGTTTCACAAGATACGGATCCGTTTTCATCTGCTTGAGCAACGAAAAGTTGCTTCTCAGAAAGCTGTTTAACACCGCAATTGTAATCCACCAGTAGCATAACATCTTGATAGTCTACTTTACCATCAAAGTTTATATCACCAATCTGTAGGATTTCTTGTTTTATTTCTTTGTGAACCCTTTTTTCGAATACAGGGCCTAGACCTAGATATTCTCGACCATTATTTTCATTAGGATCGTATCCGTCTGCACCGTATCCAGGAGTCTGTGTTAGATAATCAACAAATCTGTTTGCTTCCTCTAGATCTGGATCATTTGGATACTTATCTTTATAGCTTATAACTCCTAGACCGGACGGAAGCCCTTCAGAATCCGATTCTTGATTTATCAATCCCATTGTACCTAATGATATGTACATCGGGACATATGAACTTAGCATATGATACCCTTGGTTAAGGACACCATCACCTTTTAAGTAGTGAGCAATTCCGGTAACTAATGAATTAGTTGCAGCATTGTGCCCTGTATGTTCCGATACAACATTTCCAGAAGTAGAATCAATTACTCGGATAGATACATTGTGTCTTATAGGTATTTGTTTTGCAACTTTCTTAAGCTGATCCAAGTAATCATCTCCTTATGGAATCTCATCATACTCAGATTCTTCATCATGAGTATTTATTTTTGTTGTTCTATATGAATCTTTTTCGTATACACCTATTTGATATTCTCTAGGGGCTACTTCATATGAAGATGTAGGCTGTTGAGGATCCAATCTTCTGTGAAGATTTGGCATTGTAAATCCTTTTTCGTCTTTAGCTACATCTTCATCTGAAGCTTCCGTCCACGGACCATTTCCCATCCGTTTGATATCTTCAGCCAATGAAATCACATCCTTTAAGATTCATAAAGATACAAGGTTCTCATCATTCTTCTGGAAGTGTTTTCTTAATTATGTTTCCGTTTTCATCTCTAACAAGATATGTCTTTCCATCGTCTAAGAAAACTGCCGAACCAAGCTCAGACATTATAGGACTTACAGCAGGACGAGGATTGAGGATATTTTCAGATCGATCTTGGTCAATTGTATAAACATCCATTGAAACTGATTCTTCTTTATCTTTATCATATCTTAGATTGTAAGTAGGTTCCTCATTGCTCATAACATAGTTATCAGGTACAGTAGTTTCTACTTTGATAGGTTCCTTACCTAGACCAAATATAGGATCAATAAGGGATCTAACTATGTGTTCGTTGTTTGACATTTGAAGAGAATAAAGAGATCTGTATCCTGGATCAATTTCTTCATCTGGTCTGTCTTCAATATCAGAATTTCGGTACCATGCGTATCTTCTTTTATCGTCTTTGTTAATTTGGTGAAGATATTCGTTTTTCATCTTCTGCATTCTTGCGTAATCATTTCTACTGTAATGTCCTATATGAGTAACAAAGTTTGGAATTTCGCTTTTCTCATTCTCATTTGTAAGTCTTGCATCAATTGATATCTTTGTTCTTCCGTCAAATCTAACACCTGAATGCTGGAAGCAGTACATACCTAATGGCCTTACATACTCTATACAAGCGTCAATTGGAACATCGTTTGATGTAAAATAAACTATGTCAATGAACCCATTTTCTACATCGCTAGATACATAAACAGCATTTACAGGAATAGAAGTGTCTTCAAGTCTATTTTGAAGAATATCCTTCTCCTTACCATAGTTTATTACACTAAATTGTGCAAGATTGACTTCCGCCGCTAATGTTAATCCATCTTTAGATCCTTTATTTTTTATCATAGACATGAAATAAAGCATAACAAGACGGTTATATGCTGCTGATAGTCTATCATCATATTTGAATCCCATTGTGTCACCAAGTAGCCACAAGAGATCCTCTTTGCATCTTAGTGGGTCAAAACAGTCAATTAGATTTTCTGTATCATACTTTATCTGACCTAGTGCTTTTTCAAACCAATCTAGGAAGAATCTGAAGTCCTGACTGGACTTATAAACTTCAGGGACAGAAACATTTTTCATGTCCATATATAAATTCCTCCTTAATTACTGAGATACTCAGGATTTATCCTTATTGCCATTGCAGATGATAAATCCGGTGTATATCTAGCAAAGCTGATGTAGTTAAAATATTCAATGTCGCAATCAGACCAAACAATACCTAATGTTTTTGCACTGCCTGGATCAAAATGTCTTATTCTAGAATCGCTGTTTTCAACTACATCTATAATTTCCATTAGTGTAGGTTTGACTCCGATATTTCTATTTGCTGGAGAGAAGTAAATTGCAAGGTTCTCTTTGACCTTGTTGATGATAACAGCTGCTGTGTCCTTATCAAGAGACTTCTTAGGTGTTATTGTTCCAACAATGTAGAAATTAAATATTCTTAACCAACCAAATTGAAGATCAACTGTCATTGCTTGTAATGGTTTGTAATCTCTTACAACATTATCAATGAACTGAATAGGCGGTTTATACTGAATAAAGTTTGTCTTTCTCTTTATTTGAGAGTTATTCATCTGACCTGAACCATAATTGCTTGATAAGAAATCATTATGTATTGCAAAGCACATTGCTGTGTATCTTTTGAAATTTGTAGAAAAAACAAACTTGTTTGGATCAGATGGGTCAAATCCAAGCCCTAGTACTGAATTCCAATCAAGTGTGGGATCTCCTTCAGGGAAATCATACTTTGTGAGATACATCTTAGACTTCTGTGAATCCGTTAGATTCTTATCGTTGTATATAGCAAGATTTATTTCAAGCGCTTTCTGACAGTCAATGACAACTCCGCAGTCTACTCCAGGCTCTCTATTAAGAAATCTGTTGAAGTCGGGAAGTGTTACTAAGCTGTCAAAAGTGTTAATATAGTTTCTGCTGTTGAAATACGCTTCACGAGCTGTTTCGGGGCTCTTACCTGTTACTGTATAGCTATGAGGAAGCTCAACAGTATTTGATAAGTTTGATATAGAGAATTCACCCGAGTCGCTATCAATAGATTGCCCAGATTTTGCAGGCATGAAATCTTGTAAAACATTCTCACCTACGCATCCAATTACACCTGAGCAGTCAATCCAATAAATAGTTATCCAGTTTTTATCATAGTTCTCAAGCTGGTTAAGATAATTTGAGAATTGAATCTGTGCATTTGAATAATTATCATATGTTACTGAGAATCTAGGTTCGGGCTGAATAAATTCTGCAGGGCTGTTGCATTGAATCCACTGAGTAGACAAGAAATCATCTGCATTCTGGCTCGTCTTTGCTTTCACCCAAATAGCTGTTGTATCAATATGCTGCGACGGAAGCTTTATTATGTAGTTACTTGACTTTATCTTTTCTACAGAAACACTATAACTACGAAGCTCTCCCTCTATCGCTACTCTTGTGCAGCTTTCGCCTGGATCAAGATGAACAATATCTGAATCGACAAACACATTTATGTTTTCAGTAAGTACAGTTCTTTGACTTCTGGTTTCCTTTGTACCATACTTATTTGTAAGTGGAAGAATATTGTATGTTATTACTCTGGATTGATTTGTAATATCTGTGTAAGCGTTAAGAGTGCAGAAGTTACTTCCGTTGAATCCGAAATCAATTGTCATTGTTTCATTAGAAGTATTTGTGAAAGTTACTTCTGTTCTTGCAGCTGTATAGAATCCTAATTCATATCCAATCAAACTGAAAAGTTTCTCAGCGTTTTTTCGTTGAGAAACTGAAGGAGCAAATACTTCATTCGCCATGAAGTCTAGATTGACACCAAGCATATCAGCAACAGAAGCGAGATACTTTCCAAGCACAACACCTGGATCTGCATCAGCTTCAGGTTTCCAAAGTTCTGTTAGTTTTGGAACCAAAGACCAAAATTCATTTACAAGAGAATTATAATCTCTTGATGTGTAACTTATGAGCCCATTTTCTGCCATTTGATGTATCCTCCTTCGTTAGGTCAACGAATTGAAATAATCTACGATTGATTGCAAATCAGCTGTATCAATATTTAGTGTAGATCCATATGTTGTTTTTATTGCTAAAGTCATCTTCAGTGACTGCTGAGTATCTTTTGTTGTTTCTACATCAGATGTTCCTGTAAATAGTAATCCATCTGAAATCTGAGTTTCGTCAGGAATTGAACAAGGTTCATGCAGTCTAAGCTGAGAAACTACATCGTCTTTTATTCTTTCTTTCTGATTAGCTGTGTTATACTGCCATAAGTACTTTTTCAATCCTACTCCAAAATTTGGATTCATATATAATTCAGTTGGATCAGTTAATATTAGAAGCTTTGACCTATTTACAACTGATTGATTATCTTCTATAACAGAAACTTTATTTCTAGCAACATCAAACATTGACGGCCAAGCTAATGAATTTGTATACATTTTAATTCACCTCAATCAATAGTATTCAATCCTGCAGGTGAATACTGCCCACCAGTTAACCCTAGAACGAGAAAATCATTTGGGGTATCATTTAATGATGATAAAGCAACTACTTGACCTCTTAGTGGAGTGTTAGGTAATAGCAATGATTGATACCAAGGAAGGTTTTCCTCAGTAACATAATTTCGTATGTTAGAACCCTTGTACTCTTTCTTATTCATAGGACCATGTATAGCAGGAATCCTTACTTGAATGAGCATAGTTCCTTCATTTGTATATTGATAGTTCATTGCGTATCCGTATACTATCATAATTCATCTACCTCAATATTGGTGTCAATTTCTTCCAGAAGTCTGATGCAAAGCCTTGACGCTTAGAAGATTGATAATCCATGTTTGCAGGTCTTTCATAGCATCTTACAAAGACATCCGCAGCTTTCTTAGCACCTTCTTCTGTATTTGGAATCTGAGAAAGATACTCAACTAATCCAAGATTTGATCCGTAGTACAGATTTACAAGACTCTTGTACCAAGAATAGTTTTGATCAATGTAATGAAACAAGAATTCGCATTGTCCTGATAAATCTGTCTTCCAGTCGCTTCCAACAAATTGTAAGAAAGCTTTCCAGTTAGCTCCGTTCCACATACACATACCACCGGAATACTGACCGTTACTGTCTATTATTGGACCTGAAGATATGTTCAATGAGCATTCTGCGTATATGTTAGCTACAATACCTATTCCTGATGAAGCTGGGAGACCCTTTGTCATACAGAATTTAACTATCTCTCTTGCAACAGATTCAACATTGCTTAGATCTAAATCTAAAGAAACAATGTAGCTAGACGAACCTAAAACACTAGGAGCAGCAGCATTATACATTGCAGTGAACAACGATGTATAGTTCACTACAGATAATTTGATATCGGATGTTTTTATAGAAGGTTCTGAAGTTGAATTCAAGTACCCTATCTCTCGTATTATTGAATCTTGCTTTGTGTTTTCGTAATCATATAGAGGACCAATGTACCCAGATGATCCACTGCCTAGCCCGCCAACAAACCCTCCTACTTTTTCCCAATCAGGTCTGTAATATCCGTTTATACAACTATATGTATAATCATAATTATGCTTAACAACTTTTCTCTTTTCATTGCTTCCTCCAGGCCCCGAGTTTCCTTCTATTGTATGCACAACGGATCCGTCAAATGACTCTACAATACCTATATGATCTGAATAGTATTTGTCATGTCCTGAATAGGATGACCTACTGTCCCATCTATAAACGATCATGTCCCCAGGCTGAGGTTTGAAATTTGTTCCATGCCAAGGACCTGTGTAGAACTTTCCCCAACCATTTGCTACACCAGTTCTACATAAACTTCCTGCGCCATAGTCAGTAGGGATTATTTTTCCTAGTACTCCTACTGATTTTGCACAAGCTACAACAAATGCTGCGCACCATGGTTGAGGTTTTGATAACCCAGATGTATTCCATGCCCATGTTCCATCTTGGCCTATCTTTGATCTAGCAACTTGTAAGAATTTCGCCAGTACATTATCTTCTGAGTTAGATGATGAGCTTACAGCTGGATTGTATATGAATCCTTGAAATGTGTATGCGTTACTTGCATAATTATTCGGTGACCTTGTAGATGTCCACCAAAAGGTAGACGATTTCCAACCACTTTCAGAAGTAACAATAGAACCATCTGAGTTCATTTTCTCGACTATTGCTACATGACCTGCCGCTCCTGGTTTTGCCCAACAAGCTACAGCGCCTAATGCAGGTTTACTTCCCCTTTTATATCCATCCTGAGTGTAACTGTACCATGTTCCGGCATTACCTGTACAAAGTTTAGGTCTTTCTCCTAATATCTCCCAGAACCTGCCCCAAGCATATGTTGTACAGTTTGGCATACCATATGAAGGATAGAATGGACTACCTCCGTACCAATAGTAGTCTCCCTTATTTGGTGCAGTCGTTCTAGGCTTGAAGGCCATAAATAATCACCTCATTGATTATTGTATGCAAAGAACATAGGTGTAAGAATTTCAGTTATGTTGTTAAAAGCATCAATATGATCATCAATCCAAAGCAACCAATCTTCCGAATCCTTTTCCCAGTCTATCTTCTTTAATTCTTCACGTTTAGTGTATAGACCTATCTGACCCTTAAGTCCAAGTTCTTCTAATGTTTGTTTGTAAAACTTTAGTATTTCATCATTTTTTGTTTTGTTGAATGTAAATGACGGAACTATCCAGAACCCTAAATTCGGATGAAATGATTTTACAGCAAGATATACTTCATACATTTCTTCTTTAGCTTCTTGTAATGTTCTTGCTCTTCCATTGAAGTACATACCGTATAGAAGATTTTCGTCTTGAATCATCTGTATTTGATCTATCAAATTAGGATTTCTGAATTCAACTTTTGAATGCGTTGAATCAAATAAAGAACCTAATTCAACAACTACTCCTATTACTCCAATTTCTTTTATCTTCTTGAAGTCGATTGATTTTACTTTTCTATTTATTGTTATTACATATGGATCTATTTGTTCGGGTGATGGAAGTATTCCTCCATTTACAGCTAAGGCATAAGCAGTTGTTGTGTCAGCAGGCATGCTTGAGTCTATGCTTATGTTTACCGACGATGGTGATCTAGTAGGATTGTATGAAGGATTCGATAGAATCTTATTTACCTGATTAGCTATATCCGGAAATCTTGCCTCTAAATACGGTCCAGGGCATCCTGTAGCAGAATACCATTTGTGCATATGTAAGTTTCCAGATTTATCACCTGTATAGTTCAATCTTTTTATTCCGTTTCTCTTGCAAATATCAGCAACAAGCCTTATCAACGATTTGTATGAAGAATCGCTTACAGGCCATTCCCCACCGGCAACGCTATTTGAAACTTCTATTGTTACTGCTCTGCAATCAATCTTTCCACTCGATGTTGCCCATGACCTATTCTTTTCTTCTACATATAGTCCAATATCTCCATCTCTTCCTATTCCATAATTTGATGATGCTCCATCAGTACCAGACTTGAACCAGTTACCGCAACTTTCTGCAGACATTACACCAGCCATGTGGTGAATAACAATGTGATCAATTACTCCAGATGGATTATTGAATCTGCTATCTGTTCTGCTTCCATAATTTTTTGTTAGTATCTTCACTGTAGCTAAACTACTATTTGAGTAACTAGGCAACCTTACTCACCCTCTCCCATGCTTGCAGTTTCTGCCAAAAATGAAGGAGGAAGCTTGCTAAAATCTGTAACAATTTCAGTAGAGTAATCCCCTTCTAGAGCATAGTTGCTGTATTTTGTCCCTGTTGATGAATAGAAATTATATGAGCCGTCAAGAACTTCTTTAGGTTCATTAGGATGTAGTGATATTGATTTGTATATGAATGTTGTACTAAGAGGATTTTTATCTGTTCTCAAATACTCAAAATGGACAAAGTCGTCTGTTGTTCCTAAAATTGTACCCTTTCGGATAAGTTGCCCAGGAACAACAAACGACTCTCGAAGCATACTGTACAACAGACAAATTGTATTGTCATATTGAATCAAAACCAGGTTTCCGTTTGTATACTTTGCTGAATCAATAACAACACCGTCGCATATAGAGAAAACATTTTTACACTTTATGTTTACTCCTGTGTGAATATCATATCCATTTTTTCCAAATCCATACTTTGTTCCTACTTCAGGATATTCTATATCAGTGTTTGTAAGAATGCAGTTTAGTATTTTCATTTTTGCCACCATTAGATATATGTCCCTGACATGTATGTGAAGTCAGGATAAATTGTACCAAAATCAACTTTTGAAGTAGAGATTATGTTTTTTGTCTTTGTGTATGAAAGTTTAGGATATGATGAACTTCCTCTTATCAATATTCCTTGCTGTGCTGCAACTTGATTAGCTGAGCTCATAACGAGTCTTTGGAGCTTCAATGTTGTAACGAATGTCGAACTAATATCATGCGAAACAGAAATTATGTTGTATACTCCGGTTATAGGAGATATTGTGTTTCCAGACATTACAAGTAAAGATATAGGCTGAGCAATATTATATTTTTTAGTGCTACCAGGAATAGTAACTGTGAAATCTCCACTGAATTGTGAAGCAATTGCATTCACATCATTTATGATATTAGCAGATTGAAATACATCTGCAAGTGTACTGCTCCAGCTATTGACAACTTGATAATCTTGAGCAATAGTGTTACCGCTGCCATCAACATTGAATCCAACTTGTGTATAGTTCATATCAGTCATGTTATACGCGACACCATTATATGAACCTGATAGTGTAAGAACATTTGTGTTAGCTGTACCATACTCAAGAGTATCTTTTTTGTATGTGCCCAAGAGACCTGCGTTGCTCTTGTAATGTATGCAACCTCTGCTTGTCATGGTTGGTTCGTCTACCCAATATGAGAAAGATGAACTTTGCGGCTTTGTATCTGTGAAACTTGTTTTCAAGTAATTTGATAGAGGGCTCACTCTTCTGTTGTTAATAGCTTGACTCAGTTTTCTAACTTTGTAACTATCAAGACCTGCAGAATCTCTAGAAGCATTGTAAGATTTAGATAGTTTAAGTAGACCTGGAAAAGTTTCATAATCGTCTTTTCCTGAATAGGTTCCTCTAACATAACTATTGAATGATGTTGTCATTGCTCCGTGATTAACGAGTGTAGGTTGATCGCAATGATCAATATCTAGATCATAATAGTTAGTTGCTTTTACTGCTACTGCTAGCCCTTCAACAACTGCTGATGGTTGTACTATACCAGATAGTTCTGGAACTCTTAATACAGGTAAACTTGTTTGTATAGCAAGCGAAGCATAACCTGTAATTGAATATTTCATGTATCTACCAGATGTAGAAACTTTGAAAGTTAGCGTAAAGCCCTGATATGATAGAGATTCTAGTACACTTCCATTATCATCTAACCATCCGAAAAGGAAGGAAACAGGTATTCCAGATGAATTTGAATAGTTGCTTGCATTCTGTGCTGATGTGTATAAAAGAGCTTCAAAAGCTGATATGTTTATTCTTCTTTTATCATCTCCTCCGACAATACATTCAAGTGTCCATTGAGTCATTGATGATATCTCACTGTTACTCAAGGATAATGATGTAAATGGGGAAGGTATTACTAGCCCGAAGTCTGTGAGCGCAACGCCTGCAAGAAAAAAGTTGCAGAAAGGATGTTTAGCCATGTATAGTTACTCCTGTCCTAGATTCAATGAAGTTGCGGGAATAGACTGAAGGATTTCGCCTGTTTTGAACAAATCGTAAAATGATGCAGGTATCATCAATTTTTGTCCTTCTTTGACTGTAAAGCCGTCTTCTATCCTATTGAAGTATGAAATGACCCATGAGTATTCAGCTGACCCCAATGTATCTCTTGCAATGAGGTCTAATCTATTTTCATACTTATTAGGTACTTCATAGTACTTTACATTCAAATTAGTTACAAAAGCATTTGGGGTTTCAAGAGTTGTTATTCTATCGTTTGATGTAGGAAGATGAATAACTTGTCTTAGTCCTCTGTATCTAGATACATGACTGTAGTCTTTACATACACTGTATTCTATTCCTCTTTTTTCTATAACCTGATAAGGTATCAATGTATTTTGTATGTACATCAAATCACCTGTTTCGTATAAATATTATTTATTTCTAGATTTGTTTTTGTTTCGCATATGCGAGAAAAACACTTTCTCAAATAATTATACGAAACAAGCTTATAAACATACGATTTGATATTATCCAATCAATGGTTTGTTTCTAATAACGCTGTGATTTAGAGCAATTTCAGAAACTTCTGTTATGTTGAAGGAAAGCTTAAAAGCAAGATACCAGCCGTCTAACCCAATTGGACCATTCCAGCTAACAGAGCAATCTGTCATTACTCCTCGTATTAAGCATTTGCCCATAATATATAAGGAAACTATTGGGCAATTTACAGCAGACCCATTGAAATCAGGATAGCAATTTGATTGACAATATCTTATCAAATCATTTGCTTTACTGTCTCTATGGTCTGTTGTCCACATATCTCTATGAAGTTGGAATTCAAACTGATTTGTTCTCGGGCCAGAACTTTCATATAGCTGCCATGGTTCATATTGATAAAGCATGTCAGGCATCTGAGTATAGTTAGCTTTCCTGCTATCATTATATTCTTCAGGATAAGCTGGAATATCAATTCCAGTAGGCTCAAGAGAAGAATACAATGTTATATCTCCCCAAGGTAAATTGAAGAACTGTGTATTGCTACCGTTAGATCTGTATCCGCTAACTATTTTAGAATTCCGTATGTTACTTACTTCGTTGAATATTGAAGGATCAATGTAATGTGGAGGATTAGAAAGCATCGTCATTGCTTTATTGTATACTGTTTTCTTTACCCCTTCGTTATTTCCTAATATGCTGTAAGATGTAGGAACTTCCATTGAATCAGGAATTTTCAGCATTCCAGGGAATGTTCCTAAAGTATCTAGAACTTTCCAATCATCTTCACTCTGAATAGATGCTTTTTCAAATACATCAGAATCACTCGTCATGCCATTGAGTATTGTTGATTTTCTTTGCCAAGTTATTGACTTATTGGTATCAGAAATTGTCCGGTTGCATTTAGCGATAAAAGACTTTCCTATATTCGGAGTTCTTTCAATATCGTTTGCAACTAGCAATCTTTCTACATTTGAATCTCCAACAATGGATGCAACATCCTTTAGTTTTGTATCATTGGTAAGTTGTAGATACTTCATGCAATTTCACCTTCTTAAACACCTGCTGATTCAAGTCTCAAACTCTTTATAACATGAGGTTCTCCAAACATGGTTGCAGGTCTTCCGTCATATCTAGAATATGTTCCGTTCGGATTAAGGATTTTAACATATCTATTGTCTTCTGTTATTTTCTTTATCCATTGCTTGCTGATAGATAAGCATTTCTTCTTAGCTTGTTCAGTGAAGTCATCATCCACATTATCCAAATCTAACAAGACCAAAAGGTCGTGTCTGTCAATATCTGAAGAATGTTCTGAAACAACTACACCGAGCATATATGAATACACCCAATCTGGTAGAACCCTCTTATCTTCTTTAGATTTCTTGAAGATGTCAATATGAAATCGTATTGTCTGGACAAGGGTTGCATATTGCTCTTTAAGTGATTCATCTTTAACATAGTAGTTGTCAAAGAAGAATCCCTCATCGGAATCAGATTTCATGAATGCTTCTATCATTTCATCGTCTGATATCATATGATAAGGATAGTCGGGAAGATAACCTTCCCGAGTATACTTTATCTTGATGTAGTCGTGAACTAAACTCATCCGATTATCTTCCCTTCAAAAGGATGGAAGGATTCAGTTGCCCAACCATCAATCTCTGTACCATAGCTTACACCAACAACATTTGTAATGTGCTCGACATTTGCGAGGAATGAAATTGTTCCAGGCCCAACATCCTCATCATTTGTATTCCATTTCTGTGATAAAGCTGTGAATTTTGTGTCTATTACTATATATCCTTCAGGTTCATCTGACGCATAAGCAGAAATGAATTGACCATCTATCTTCACTTGCTTTGTCAATCTATTCTTAGGATACTGAAGTAACGAGTTGTTTGGTAAGTTGAAACTTGAAACAATTATTGATTTACCATTTGACACATTTCCAGTAGTTCTATTCTTTACTAGAATTCCAGCTCCTAGAATAGTTCCATCTGTATTAAATGTTAAACTTTGAAGAGCGTACAGATAATGTATGTCGTTATCTACCGCTTCGTTCCAGTAGTCTATGTCATTTGTTTGCGATATTGAATCAAGAGACATAACAGTCATGCCTGAAACAGTTAAGTTGTTATCTGATTCATCAAACTGTTTGTACCATAGCTTCAATCCATCAATGTATGTTAGATTCTCAATTACTTCTGAATCGTACCAAAGACTACAATTAGACAAATTTATAGCTGGACCTTTATCCTTGCTAAGAGCTAATGTAGAATTTATCTTTATCTTCTCGCAATTTACGATATTGATAATTGTATTTGAATCTGCTTCACCTGAAAGATTTATATTTACACCAGTTCCGAATCTGCTGTCAATGTTTCGAATAGTAACTATTGACGCTTCATCTTCTTTAGGTAGCTCCAAGGTGATATTTATCATACCGTTATACCTACTATCGTTCAATGTATCAGAAGTAGGAAATGCGACACGATCGTTTACGTACTCATCAAGTTGTTCTTGAATGGACTCTGTTGTAAGCCCATTTCCAAACTCTTGATCTGCGCCAAGCTGATAGGCGAGCGTGCCTGTACGGAGTAAAGCATAGTCTAGCAATCTAAGATTGCCATTCTCATCTCTATAAACATATCCACCATCTAGTTTCGTGTCAGGTACATTTAAGAACCCGCCAATGGATTCTTCAGTTGCTAGATTGATTTCGCCAGTTAACCAAATAGGATCTGAATACATCTTATCTGCATTCTTTGCTGAAACAGTGTAGAAATAATATGTTGTATCTACTGCCTGTGTATCCTTGTCTACCTGGTCATATTTTATCACGATGTAAGATGTTCCAATTGCTCCTCTGTAGTTGCTTGTAGCTACTTGAAGCTGATTGTTATAAGTTTGTACAGCTTCATCAGAAGAACCTGTTTCTGGAATTGGATCGTTTTTATCAGACGACCATTCAAACTTAGTTATTTGTAGATCAAGCCCAGAAGGAACATCTCCAGTCTTGTTACTTGTATTAAACTTAAATTGTGTAACAATTCCATCAATGATTATGTACAATGTAGAAGGAGATCTAGTTGAATCAGAAGAAGCAACAACTGAGTTATCCGTTCCTACTACTATATAATCGCCAATGCTCCAGCTAGAACTTATAGGGGGAAGCTCTTTTCGTTTTTCATCAGTTATAGTATCAATATATGCCCTTTGTTTTCCCTCTAGAATCTTTGTATGAATCTTTTCAAAAGCATCTTTTATCTTCTGAGTGTAATCATGATCAACAGTACCTGAAGATCCAGATGAGTAATCGGCTTTAGGCAACTTCATTATTCTTGGCTGATAGTAAAGCTGTTTACCGTCTGTATTCATCATTCCATCAATTTGTTTATGAGGAAGAGCTAGAACTACATTTCCGCTTGTGTCAGTTCCAAAGTTTGCATTAGTTACAGAAGGCTTTTCGGTTGTAGCCTTGTTGTAACTCTTATCCCATACAATCAAGCTATCTGTTATGTTGCACCAGGTGTCCTTTGTTGATGAACCCTTACCAGAGAATCCGTATATGTATCCCGGATTCAATCCATCTCGATTGATATAGTTATCAGACATAAGCTTACTGATATTTGTAATTCTATCAGCATCTAGATATCTACACTTATCAGGATAATTCTGAGATATGTTTGTTATTCTACCATTCTGATAAATGATGTCACCTAGCTTAATGTGAGCTGTAACTTGCCCTTGATCATCTTTGCAGTCAATAGGAAGTTTGAATTCTGATTTAGGCAGAATAACTACCTGAACTCCTTCAAAGTAGTTTTTCTCTTCTGCAATCATTGCTCCGGCCATTGTTTCTGTTGTGCTATACATTGCACGAAGACCAACAGAGAGCTCTCCTAGAAGAGGTTGCATAGAATTCTTTCTTAGCTTCTGATTTGCTTCACCTATATCAATCTTTACAGGTACAAGTGATTCAAAGTAGTGACCGTTGATGACAGCTCTACCTTCTGTTATCATTAGAACTTGGCTGTCACCGGAAGCTATCTGTCCAGAGCTTGTTGTAGTTCCAACCAGCTTAAAATCATCTTCTGAATTAACAAAAGACTGACCAACCATATAATGGATTCGCTTATTACTCTGAATAGGGCCTACTTCAACACTTTCTCTAGAACGAAGGTTGAATTCAGTCATTAGCTGACCGCCTGTCTTAGAGTTAGCTAATGGGAATATGTTTGTTGTTCCTGTTGAGAATCTTATGAAATTCATTTATCGCACTCTCCTATCAAGTGGATTCATAATTAAATGTACCTGTTGCCATTGCTGCTATTGCATCGGGAAGTGTAAGCCTGCCAGATGTGTTATTCTGCTGCATTATGCTCTGAACAACGATTAGAATCTGGCTCAGTATTGCATTTGTTTGCAATGTAGGATCAGTCAGGTCTGTTGCAGCTGTCAATGCATCTGCAAGTGCGTATATAGCATCAGAAGATTTATACTTCTCATCATTCTGTATCTTAGTTACAGCTGCATGATCATACGATTTACTGTATAGAATATGATTAACGAAGTAATCATCAAATGCTTGTTTGAACTCTGTGTTCTTAGCAAGTATCTTAGAAATTAGATCGTTTCCTGCTGTAGTTAGATCTATCATACTTTTCATTTGACTGTCTGAGTTCAATGAGAATGTATCAAAGTATTCTAGACCTTTGTCCCAGAAGGTTTCTTCTTTCTTTGCTTTTCTTGCTTGTTCTTGTCCGCCCTTAACTCCTTCTTTTGCTTCAAAGTATCCCTGAAGGTCTGCTTCTGAATATCCTAAAGTATCAAGCGCTTTTTGATAGTCAGATATCCCAAAGTTTCTTGCAGTTGCTGCCCACTCATCATATGTCTTACCTTGGTCAACGAAACTGTCGATAGTGTTCATCATTCTATCGAAGTTTGATTGAAGAATCTGCTTGTTTCTTTCTTCTGCTGATTGTTCATTAGAAGAAGTAGAACTTCCAGAAGATACAGACATTGCTGTATTCTTTACTTTAAGACCGTAACCTTGACTCTTTCCTACTGTGCCCCACTGATAATTGCTTGATGGACCATACGACGAAGATTTACCGCCTACTCCATATTTGTTTGGATTCTTGCTATCCGTTCTAGAAAGAAGAAAGCTTGCTATGCCTTGTGTTGCAAGCTGGCTTAAGTATGCTCCAGGCGCAAACAATGCCGAAGATAAATCTGCCGCAGCATACCATGCTCTGCCTTTAGCCTGCTGTGTATAGTATGATGACTCTCCGCCTAGAAGTTGAACAAGATTAGGAGTTAAATTAAGTTCCTTCCCTCTTGTTGTAAGATTATAGAAGGATTGAGCATTACCTTGGCCTACTTTGCCAAGTGCTAGAACCTTTGCAACATCATCCTTTAGAGCATTTCCTTCTTTAGTAGATGTTACTACATTTGATACAGTAGTTACTAACCACCTTACTGGGTTCAGTATGTTCATTATGTTCTTGATAGTATTTTTGATACCAGCTAAGAACTCTAATGCTGAACCTTGGATTTCTACTCCATAAGTAGTTTCCTGAAGCTGCTGAGCAATCTGTTCATCCCACATATGCTGCTGAATAGCTCTTGCAGCTTCATTGTCCATTACAAGTGATAGACCGTTTTCTATCATGTACTGGTTTATCTGCTGGTTCTTTAGTATATCAGCATTAGTTGTAGACTGACCAGATTGAAGATTAGAAATGTTCTCATCAAGAGCAGCACTTGATGTATTCATGTTTGTGATTGCTTTTGCAAGATAGTTGAAATCAACTCTTGCGAAAGCATCCATTGATACTCCGAATACATCTGAAAGTCCTTCTGCAACCTCCATGAAGTTGTCATTGGACATATTCTGCATCTTCGCTAAGTTAGTGAAGAGTGTTGAGAATACTTGTTGAGGGTTATTTACTAGAGCTTTTAGGAACTCAGTATTTCCTGCGTTGATTCCTGCAAGCGATCTTAATGCAACAATTTGAGAAGAATTACCACCTGTCGCTGCTTTTACTATTGCATCAGTCATTGAAGATGCAAGGTCAGGAGCAATTGCACCTGTTACAGCAGATACTGCGGTCAGCACAGATGACAACTGACCTGCGTCTCCTTGTTTAGCTGCTGTTGTAATCTTTACTGCTTCTTCAAATAGAGACGAAGCATTCTTTAATCCAGTACTAAATCCTCCTGCAAGCTGTCTACTAGAGTAAAGTAGATTACTTGCAAAGTTTTCTAGCTCAGATGTTGCATAAGATATTGCTTCTGTTTCAGACTTTCCATTCTTTATTGCATTAGCTGCAAGAGAAGCATATGTTGATGAATACTGGAAGAAGTCTTCTGTAGGTATAGCAGCATTTAGCTTTGTTGCTAGATATGCAAACTCTTCTGCTACTTTACCGCTTAGTCCAGACTCAAGAACTTTTGTTAGGTTTGTTGTTATATCAGAACCGCTTACATATTTTGATAGACCCTCTTGTCTCAGTCTTTCAGCATATGAAGCCATCAGATCTTGAAGATCCGATTTTGTGTAACCTTGTGTTTGGTTTATTGTTCTTAGGTTTGCGTCCCAAGCGTCATAAACCTTCTGAGCAGCATCTTCAAGAATTCTGAAAGGCTGTTCAATAATTGTCTTTACATCAGCTTCAAGTCTTTCTAGAAGGCTCTATGGGTCGTAAACTTCTTTTATATAAG
>ERZ779656.15-NODE-15-length-141594-cov-22.675948_pt1 | contig 141594 bp, 118 predicted proteins | sample MGYA00511102_ERZ779656 | MGnify/ENA primary metagenome ERZ779656 (study PRJEB29588, sample SAMEA2143980) | human gut metagenome | biome: human gut; feature: human-associated habitat; material: faeces | place: Denmark | collected 2008/2010 ... | reverse complement strand
TTCTTAATATCGGAGATTGATGCGTTTTCTCTGGAAAATTGATGCGTTTTCTCTGAAAATAGAGTTAAATTTACCTCGACACGTACGTGACGAGGTCTTGACACGTACGTGCTGATGTCTCGTCACGTTCGTGTCGAGATATTGACAGCTACGTGTCGAGGTTTTTTTGTATAGGAGTTTCTCTTTTATATCTTATATCTTACGGAATAATCCGAATGCAGACAGCCTGAATATACCTTTAGTTTTATATGGCTCTGGCTGGGTAGATGAAAAATACGGATTTATGCGCTTCTGTGGGGAAAGGGAAATTGACGGGAATGATAAGACCGGAATGATTTTGTCGAACGTACCACATTATTATGTGGTGGGAGTGGAGTTGCATAAGATTGCCAAGTAAAGGAAATTTTGATTTCTTGAATATAGGATGCGGTTCGGCAATACTTGTGCTCAAAAGCAGGCTTTTGGCTTGGTATTGCACTCACCTTTCACTATCTTTGCGGCTTAATCGGACATTTGTCCGGAAAGTGAAAAGGATATGATAAAATTTACGGATATGAAGACTAAACTATTGATGTTGCTTGTCCTTCTGGGAAGCCTGTGGACGAGCAACTTGTATGCTCAGACACGTTATCCCAAACGGGAGTTTCGCGGAGCCTGGATACAGTGTGTAAACGGACAGTTCCAGGGCATGCCTACGGAGAAAATGAAGAAGGTGCTGGTGAGCCAGTTGGACAACTTGCAGAAAGCTGGTATCAATGCCATCATTTTTCAGGTGAGGGCAGAGGCGGATGCCTTGTATAAATCTCCTTACGAACCATGGAGCCGTTTCTTGACCGGTGTGCAGGGAAAAGCTCCTTCGCCTATGTGGGATCCTTTGCAGTTTATGATTGAGGAATGCCACAAGCGGAACATGGAACTTCATGCGTGGATTAATCCGTATCGTGCCAAGACGAAAGGAACAGGTGCTTTGTCGCCCATGCATCCCTACAGCAAGAATCCGGAACTGTTTGTGCAGTATGCCGGCCAGCTGTATTTTGATCCGGGACTACCGGAATCCAGAAAATACATCTGCAAGATTGTACGCGACATTGTGACCCGCTATGATGTGGATGCCATTCACATGGACGACTATTTCTATCCTTATCCGAACCCGGGAGAGGAGTTTCCGGATAATGTCAGCTTTGCAGCATACGGTCGCGGATTTACGCGTCGGGCAGACTGGCGCCGGGATAATGTGAACGTGTTGATTAAGGAAATTCATGAAACCGTACGCGAATGCAAACCGTGGGTGAAGTTTGGTGTATCACCGTTCGGTATTTATCGTAACAAGAAGAATGACCCGAACGGAAGTGAGACAAACGGATTGCAGAACTACGATGACTTGTATGCCGACGTGCTTTTGTGGGTAAACAATGGCTGGGTAGATTACAATATCCCGCAGATTTATTGGGAAATCGGACATCCGGCAGCCGATTATGATACACTGATCCGTTGGTGGGCACGCCATTCGGCAGCTCGTCCGCTGTACATCGGTCAGGATGTGATACGCACTGTATCAAAAGCGGATTTGATGAATCCGAACCAGAGCCAGATTCCGGCAAAGTATAATTTGCAGCGTTCATTGCCTACCGTACAGGGAAGCTGTCAGTGGTATGCGGCAGCAGTGGTAGAGAACAAGGGAAATTACCGGGATATGCTGGTGAAAGAATATCACAAGTATCCGGCATTGCTTCCGGCTTCTCCGTTTATGGACGACAAGGCTCCGGGCAAAGTGCGTAAGCTGAAACCGGTATGGACTGCAGACGGATACATCTTGTTCTGGACGGCACCGAAGGCAAAGACCGAGATGGACAAGGCTTATCATTATGTGGTGTACCGTTTCGGAAGCAAGGAGAAGGTGAACCTGAACGATCCTTCACACATTGTAGCGATTACGCACGATGAATTCTATAAGTTGCCGTATGAAGACGGAAAGACGAAGTATCGTTACGTAGTGACTGCACTCGACCGTCTGCACAATGAGTCGAAATCGGTATCAAAGAAGATTAAGCTGTAAATATCAGCCTGATAGAAAATAGAAAGGGCAGGAAGAAAGGTTTGTGGTTTTCTTCCTGCCCTTTTTTATGGATTTCCCTATAAGTTATTTGATATTTTTTCGAATCTTGCTAAGATAGGCATGCATGCCTTCTGCATCTTTCCGGCTGATAATATCTAACAGCTCGTTTAGCTCCGTACGGATATTTTCTACCTGAGCCGGAGTGCGTGGATTGAACAAGATTTCCTGTAGCAGAAAATCATCTTCGCTCAGCACACCTTGCGCAATGGCCATGTGGCGCTTGAAGGTAGTACCCGGTGCATCCTGGTGTTTCATGACGGCTGCAAACACAAAGGTAGATACGAACGGGATAGACAAGGAGTAAGCCACAGTTTCGTCGTGTTCCTCGAAGGTGTATTCAAAGATGTTCAGCTTCAGGTGCTGATAAAGGTCCTTGAAGAAAATCTTTCCCAGGTGGTCACCTTCCTTAATGATGATGGCATTTTCCGTACTCAGTTTGTCGAGGTTGGCAAATGTGGGACCGAACATCGGGTGGGTAGATACATAACGGAAGCCGCAGTTTTCATAAAACTCCTTTAATCCGGTTTTCACGGAAGCGATGTCGCTGATGATACAGTCCTTCGGCAGTACCGGAAGGACCTGATGGAAAGCATCGAGTGTGTATTTTACCGTGGCAGCATTGATGACCAGCTCCGGCTTGAATTCGCTGATTTCTTCCAGCTTGGTGAAGCGGTAGCAGTTGTACATAAAGCGCAGGCGTTGGGGATTCACATCGTATACGGCGACTTCATGTTCAAAACTCAATACATCGGTAAAGAAGGAGCCCATTTTCCCGGCTCCTAAAATCAATATTTTCATGCTTTGTTTCTGTTATTTGTTGATGATTTCCATTTGCTGGCGCACGCTTTCTTCGTGAATCAGCTCGAATACTTGTTTGACGAAATCGGAATCCATGCCGCAAAGTGAGCCTTGTGCACCACGCTTGTCCAGAATTTCGTTATAACGTCCGGTCTGCAGGATGGTCATGTTATGCTCCTTTTTGAAGGTACCGATTTCACGGCACACACGCATACGTTTGGCGAGTATGTCCATCAGGTCGTTGTCACATTCGTCAATCTGCCGGCGAAGCTCGTTCAGGTTCTCTGTAGTCTGATGCTCAGAACGGATTACGAGCAGGTTCAGGATGTAGTCAAGGATATCGGGAGTAACCTGCTGTGCGGCATCGCTCCATGCGCATTCCGGATTGCAGTGTGATTCGATGATGAGTCCGTCGAAACCTAAGTCCATGGCCTGCTGGCACAGCGGAGCAATCAGTTCACGTTTTCCGCCGATATGGCTCGGGTCGCAGATAATAGGCAGGTTCGGGATGCGGCGGCGCAGTTCGATAGGAATGTGCCACTGCGGCAGGTTGCGGTAAATTTTCTTGTCGTATGAAGAGAATCCGCGATGAATGGCACCGATACGTTTCAGTCCGGCATTGTTGATACGTTCCAATGCACCAATCCACAACTCCAGATCTGGATTTACCGGATTCTTCACATAGACGGGAATGTCCACGCCTTTCAGGGCATCGGCAATTTCCTGTACGGCAAACGGGTTGGCAGTAGTACGGGCACCAATCCATACGATGTCTACATCAGCTTTCAGGCATTCGTACACATGCTTGGCGGTAGCTACTTCCGTGGCTACGTACATACCGGTTTCCTTTTTCACTTCTTTCAGCCAGGAAAGACCTTCCACACCGATACCTTCGAAACCTCCCGGTTTGGTGCGGGGTTTCCAGATTCCGGCACGGAATATCTTGATACCTTTGTCAGACAGTGACTTGGCTGTAGTCATGACTTGTTCTTCTGTTTCGGCACTGCAAGGGCCTGCAATGATTAACGGGCGTTCCTGAGAAACACCTTCCAATTCAATAGGGAGTAAATCTAACTGATCCATGGTAGTATTTGATTTTTTGTAATGTTATTTATTCATGATGGCCTGGATTCGTTTTAACGCCTCTTTCAGTTGAGGCTCTTTGGCACAGAGGGAAATGCGGATATACCGTTTTCCGTTGCTGCCGAAAATGAATCCCGGAGTGATGAACACACGGGCTTCGTGCAAGACTTTCTCGGTCAGTTCTTCTACGTCAGCATAGTGGTCTGGAATGCGTCCCCACAAGAACATACCCACTTGTTCCGGGTCGAATGTACATCCCAAGGTATGCATGATTTCTTCTGCCAGTTTCCGGCGGCGTGCATAAGTCTGTATATTGGCTTCTTCGTGCCATTCTGTGCTGTTGTGGTAAGCCTGTGCGGCTGCCAGCTGCAAGGGCCGGAAAGTACCAGAATCAATGTTGCTCTTGATTTTCAGAATCCACTGAACGAAAGTGGCATTGGTTGCCAGCATACCTACGCGCCATCCCGGCATGTTGTGGCTTTTGCTCATGGAGTTGAACTCAATACAGCATTCTTTGGCTCCCGGCACGTTCAGGATACTGATAGGTTTACGGTTCAGAATGAAACTGTACGGATTGTCGTTGACGATGACAATCTGGTGACGGCGTGCAAAATCCACCAGCTTCTTGTAAAGCTCCATGGTGGCATTGGCACCGGTCGGCATGTTGGGATAGTTGGTCCACATGATTTTTACCTGACTTAAATCCATCTTTTCCAGTTCTTCGAAATCCGGTTGCCAGTGATTGTCTTCCCGCAGGTTGTAGTTCACTATTTCACTTCCCAAAATCTTGTTCAGTGAAGTGTAGGTAGGGTATCCCGGGTTGGGAACCAGCACCTGGTCACCGGGGTTCACCAGTGCCAGTGTGACGTGAAGGATACCTTCCTTCGAACCGATAAGCGGCTGGATTTCCGTAGCCGGGTCCAGGTCTACGTTATACCATCTTTTATACCAGTCGGCCATGGCCTTGCGCAGTTCCGGTATTCCCACCGTAGGCTGGTAGCCGTGTGCATCCGGCTTGCGGGCATTCTCACACAACACGTTGATGGTCTCTTCTGAAGGCGGCATGTCCGGGCTTCCGATTCCTAAGCTGATGACATTCTTTCCTTCGGCGTTCATCCGTGCCACTTCTTTCAGTTTCCGGCTGAAGTAGTATTCGCTGACGAGGCTCAGTCGGCTGGCCGGCTCTATCTTATAAGGTTGATTCTCCTTCTGCATATTCTCCTAAAATTTTAAGTGCTTTGGTTAATGGCATTACTGCATCAATGGATTGTTTGTATCTCAAATAGTCGTTGAACATCACGTCTACGTAGAACAGGTATTCCCATTCCCGCCCGATGATGGGCAACGACTGTATTTTTGTCAAGTTAATGTGATAGAACGAAAAGATGGATAACACTTGTGACAAGCTTCCTTCATTATGAGGCAGGGAGAAAACAATGTTGGCCTTGTTGATTTTGGAACGGTCTTTCAGTTCGTCGGCCATCCAGGGGTCGCATATCACCAGAAAGCGGGTGAAATTATGCTTGTTGGTTTCAATGCCTTCCTGCAGGATTTTCATGCCGTAAAGCTCGGCTGCATATTTGGAGCAGATGGCAGCATGTCCTTTTAATCCCTTTTCCTTGATGTCGCGTGCACTGCCTGCGGTATCTTCCGTTTCTACCACCTTCAGTTGTGGATGGTGTTGCAGGAAATCCCGGCATTGTGCCAATGCTACCGGATGAGAGTTTACCTCTGTCAGTGTGCTCCAGTCTTCTCCGGGCAGACACATGATGCTGTGGCTGATTCGTAATTTATGTTCTCCGATAATTGTAGCTCCACTGTCTCTGAGCAATTCGTAATTGTGAAGGAGGCTTCCGGCAATCGTATTCTCAATGGCAATCATTCCGATGATGCTGCTGTCTTTTTTCAGGTTATCGAACACCTCTTCGAATGTGTTGCAGCAAATCAGTTCGATTTCTTCATCCTTGAAAAACTTATGGGCTGCAATGTCGTGATACGAGCCCGGAACTCCTTGTATGGCTATCTTCTTCATCTTTTGTGTAACTATAAAAAAAGTCCCGCTCCATCGAAGCGGGACTTTGTATTATCATTTCATTCTTGTTTTCTCTATTAACGTATGCATGCAAACTCCCGCTTCACTTCATTGCTAAAGTAAAAGAAATAAAAGTAAAAGAAGAAGTATGATGCAAATGTTCTCATTTGTTTGTTATTTTGTTGTTATTTCTGCTGCAAATGTAATACTTTTCTTTAAAAAACAAATGTTCCGACAAACTTTTTCTTCTTATTTTTAAAAAATAGCCTCAGAATGGCGGATATGAATGTATTTTCTTACCTTTGTTGTACAGAGATATTTCATTTGTAAAACAGCCAAAACAAATAAGAACATGAACTATAATTTTGATGAAGTGATTGACCGCCGCGGCACATGCAGCGAGAAAGTAGACGGTATGGTAAACGTATGGGGAAAGTCTGATTTGATTCCGATGTGGGTGGCCGATATGGATTTTGCCACACCTCCGTTTATCTTGGAAGCCATTCGCAAACGTTGCGAACATCCGGTGTTAGGATATACCTTCCGTTCAGACGATTACTATCAGTCTATTATCGGATGGGTAAAGAAACGTTATGGTATGTCGGTAGAGAAGGAAGAAATCAATTTTGTACCAGGCATTGTACCGGGTTTGGGTATGGCTATCAACTGTTTCACAAAGCCTGGCGACAAGATTATGATTATGCCTCCGGTGTACCATCCTTTTGCCTGGCTGGTGACACGCAACAACCGTCGTTTGGTGGAATGCCCGTTGAAGGAAGTGGACGGACATTATCGCATGGATTTGGATTTGATTCGCCGTTCCATAAAGGGAGTACGGGTACTGATTCTGTGCAATCCTCATAACCCGGGAGGAGTGGTTTGGAAGAAAGAAGAATTGCAGGAACTGGCCGAAATCTGTGCCGATGACAATGTGATTGTTTTTTCGGATGAAATTCATGCCGACCTGACTTTACCGCCTTATCAGCACCTGCCTTTTGCCATGGTGTCAGAAAAAGCCCGCAACAATTCTGTTACTTTCATGGCACCCAGCAAGACTTTCAATATGCCGGGAGTAGCCGCTTCGCATACCATTATTTACAATGAAGGACTTCGTTCACGCTTTGTGACTTACCTGGATGCAGGAGAACTGAATGCGGGACATGTATTTGCCTGGCCTGCCGTAACCGCTGCTTACACTGAAGGAGAGGAGTGGCTACAACAGTGTCTGGCTTATATTCAGGGAAATATTGACTATGCAGATGCCTATACAAAAGCACATACTCCTAAGATTAAGGTGATGCGTCCGCAGGCTTCTTACCTGATTTGGCTGGATTGTCGCGAACTGGGATTGTCGCACGAAGCATTGAATGCTTTCTTCGTCGACAAAGCCGGACTGGCGTTGAACGATGGAGAGATGTTCGGTAAGGAAGGAGCAGGCTTTATGCGAATGAATGTAGGTTGTCCGCGTGTGACACTTGAAAAAGCCTTACAGCAGTTGAAAGCAGCTTACGAAGCACTTTAATGCATTTATTATATATAAAAAGAACGGGTGCGGAATTTCATCGAACGATGTTCCGCACCCGTTTTTTTTGAGAAGTATCGTTTAGTAGATTCCGGTTTGCAGATTGCTCTTTTCAAAGTTATTGAAATTGCCGGAAATCAGGTTTTCTTTTTCAGGAGCCAGCTCGATGGCCTTTTTCATGTCTTCTGCTGCACCGGCCTTGTCGCCCATCAGCAGGTGAACGCGTCCTCTTTCCTGGTACAGCTGCGCTTCCTGCGGAATCAGTTCAATAGCTTCCTGATAATTCTCGAGCGCCTTGTCCAGTTGTTTTTCTTCTATCAGCAAGCCACCTTTCAGCAAATACGCTTTCACGTTGAACGGATTCAAAGCTATAACTTGTTCCACGCATGCTTCTCCTTCCTGATTTTCTCCCATACCGATGTGGATGGTAGCTTTCAGGAGAAGCGCTTCCTCTTCTTCCGGATTAAGTTTCAGCACCTGCTCTAGGTCATTGAGCGCATCTTTCGCCTGACGCATTTCCCACAACACTTCGGCACGTAGAAGGTAGGCTTCTGTGAAACTCTCGTTTTGTACGATGGCTTTAGTCAGCATGACAATGGCTTGTAAGTCATTTTTCAAGCCACGTGCTGCACGGGCGGCTAAGTAGTAAGCCTGGGCATTCTTTTCATCCAGGGCGATAGCTTTTTCGCTGGCTTTCTCCATACCTTCATAATCTTCTTGTATATAGCATACGCTGGCCAGAGACAGCAAGGCCTGTACGTTTGTCTCATCTTTGGCAATCAGCCGGTCAAGGGTAATGCGCGCATCCTCCGTGCGGTTAGCCTGAAGATATGCACTGGCCAGTAAACCCAGCGTTTCCTTTTCTTCTTGAAGTGCCACTGCTTCTTCAAAACATTTGATGGCGTAGGGCAGTTTACCCATATTGCGGGCACGAATGCCGTCATATTTCAGGATGTCGAAATTCTTCTTGTCTTGTTTCTCTTGTTCGTTTGCATCGGATTTACTTTTTCCGAATAAAGATGATAATAATCCCATGATAAACTGATTTAATGTTTTTTCTGTGACAAAGATAGGCAGAAAAAAGAAAGAAATTTGTATGTTTGCACCGTATTTTACTTTAAAAGATGAAACTATGAAGAGGTTAATATTTTTGGTGGCAGCTGTCTTGGCTTGTCATTCCATGCAGGCACAATATTTCTGCACGACAGAAGGTACAGAACTGCACTATGTAAATTACGATGAAATCGGTCAGAGTACATCGGATGAAACCATGACTGTAAGTAAGGTAGAAAAGGTGGACGGAAAGCTTCAGGCTGCCTACTATGATAAGATTGTCACTACAAAGGCAAAGAACAATACCAGCTATACTTTGTTCAACTGGAGTTACGATGGAGCCAATACGGTGTGTACGGAAGATTTGATGTACGGTCCGTATGTAGACTCTGATTCTGACCCTGCTAAATACAACGAGGCTGCCCGTTTAGGTTTGCTGGAGAAACTCAAGTTTAAAGGCGACAATTCATTTACTATCAAGGACGGTGCTAAAGGTGGGGAAGGTATTCCCGACCGCTCTTATCAGGTAGTCCGCAATATGCTGAAAAATGAGGTGAATGTGTCTGGTGCAGCTTACATGGGAAATGAAACCATCAGCACTACAGCCGGTAAGTTTGACTGCGTGAAGATTTCTTACCTGCAGCGTACAAAGATTGTGCTGAAAACCACTACATTGCGCGTGACCGAATGGTATGCCAAAGGAGTGGGACTGGTGAAATCGGAAGCATACGACACGAAAGGAAAACTGGACAGCAAGACGTTGCTGGTGAAGATTGTAAAGAAATAAAGCAAGCAATTTGTCGATAAAATTCCGGCCCGGAATCTGTTCTTGAGAAAGAAGGATTCCGGGCCGTTTTTTATATGATTTCGATGCCTTGTTCGGCACACAGTTTCAGACTTAAATCTTTCAACTTGAATTTCTGGATTTTTCCGCTTCCTGTCATGGGGAATTCCTTTACGAAGAAAATGTATTTGGGAATTTTGTAGCGGGCTATTTTTCCCTGACAAAACTCACGTACATCAAATTCGTTCATGGTATATCCTTCGTGCAGGATGATGAAAGCTCCCACTGCCTCACCGTATTTCTTGGAAGGCACTCCGGCCACCTGCACATCTTTGATGCCCGGCATCTTGTAGAGGAATTCTTCGATTTCACGCGGGTAAATATTTTCTCCTCCGCGGATAATCATGTCCTTGATGCGGCCTGTGATACGATAGTTTCCGTTTTCATCCTTTACTCCTAAGTCGCCGGAATGCAGGAATCCGTTGGCGTCGATTACCTCGGCTGTAGCTTCCGGATTTTTGTAGTAACCTTTCATGTTGTTGTAACCCCGGTTGCACATTTCACCTTGTACGCCCACCGGACATTCTTCTCCGGTATTCGGGTCGATTACTTTCACTTCCGTGAACTCGAAGTCATGGCCTACGGTGGTGTAACGTACTTCTGGATCGTCGTCAATGCGGCTGTGGGTCATACCCGGTGAAGCCTCTGTCAGTCCGTATACACTGGTGACGCGCATAAACATTTTTTCTTCCACCTGTTTCATCAGTTCCACAGGGCAGAGGGAGCCGGCCATGATACCCGTACGCAGACTCGACAAGTCGAACATGGGGAACATGGGGTGATGCAGTTCGGCAATGAACATAGTAGGTACACCGTAGAGAGCCGTACAGCGTTCCTTGTGTATGGAAGCCAGTACGAGCAACGGGTCGAAGCGTTCTATCATAACCTGGGTGCAGCCATGCGTCAGGCAGTTCATGGTGGGCAGTACCACACCGAAGCAATGGAACAGCGGAACACATACGCACAGCTTGTCATCGGCCGTGAACTTCATGTGTTCACCGGTTAGAAATCCGTTGTTGGCAATGTTGTAATGGGTAAGCATGACGCCTTTGGGGAATCCCGTAGTACCGGAAGTGTATTGCATGTTTACCGTATCATGGCAGTTTACCTGCTTCTTGGCGTTAATCAGTTCCTCATCGTCAATGTTGCTTCCTAACAGCAGAATCTCTGCCGTGTTATACATACCTCGGTATTTCTCCTGACCGATGTACACCACATTGCGCATGTGAGGAAAACGCTTGCTCTTCATGTGGCCTCGTTCGAAGAGCTTCAGTTCGGGCAGCATGGTGTAGGTCATTTCCACGAAGTTGCTGTCCTTCTCTCCGTCTACGATACACAGGGTATGCATGTCGGAGTTTTCGCAAAGGTATTCCAGTTCCGCCTGCTTGTAGTTTGTGTTGACCGTAACGGCCACGGCCCCTATTTTGGCACAGGCATACAGGAATGTCAGCCAGTCGGGCACATTGCGGGCCCAGATGCCCACGTGAGTATCTTTTTTTACTCCGATGGCCAGCAAACCTTTGGCCATGTGGTCCACCCGTTCGTTAAACTGTTTCCAGGTAAAACGCAGGTTGCGGTCGGAATATACAATGTATTCTTTGTCCGGAGACACTTCCGCCCAATGCTCCAGCCAGTCGCCTAATGTTCTTTCAGAAAGTTGTAACATGTCGTTGAAGATTTGTGTGAGACTTATACCGGAGTGTAGACTACGGCCAGAATTTGTGCAGCCTGTCCTTCGGCTGTGTGTACATGATGCGGTACGATGGAATCATAATAAATGGTATCTCCCTCTTTCAGGCGATAGTTACTTTTTCCATAACTGATTTCCAGTTCTCCTTTCAGTACCATGATAAACTCTTCTCCTTCATGTGCCGACAGAAAGAAGTCTTTTTCGTCGTTGGCGTCGATGTCGATGATGAACGGTTCCATGTGACGGTCCACCTTGCTTTTTGACAATGAATGATAATGCATGTGCTGGCGGGCATGCGTAGCGTTGTTTGAAAATCCGATGGTATCGTCCGCCTCACCTTTGCGGCAGATAACCGGTCCGGCTTCACTGGTCTGGTCGTCCAGGAAAGTGCCCAGACGTACTCCCAATGCACGTGCTATTTTAATCAGCGGAGCCAGCGAAGGAATGTCAATGTTTTCCTCAATGCGACTTACCTGTTCCACGGTCAGCCCTGCGCGTTCTGCCAGTTCCTGTATACTTATTTCTTGATTGGTTCGGAGCGATTTTATTTTTTCTCCGATGATGTTTGTGCAATCCATAGTTCTTCTCTTTTATGTTGATTTACAATAAAAGCGCAAGGGTGTACGCTTTGTTCTTCATAATTCGCAAAGTTAATAAAGTTTCTGTATAAACATACCGAAAAGTAATAAAAAGCATTTTCTTTCGGCCCTTTTCGCACTTTCTGATATTCTTTTTACAGACAGGTTTCTTGCCGAATGTGTCTGTATTTTAATTTTTTGTACTATCTTTGAGCCGAAATATAATTTAGAATGAGTATGAAGAAGCTTATTTTTGCATTGACATTGATGGGGCTTTTAGGCGGCCATGCACCACTTACAGCCTCTCAGCCGGTTCCTGATGCAGCCGGATATATTGTCAAGGTAGGCGATACGGCTCCCGACTTTGAAATGAAGCTGACGGACGGACGCAAGGTGAAATTGTCAGAACTTAAGGGAAAGGTAGTCATGTTGCAGTTTACCGCAAGCTGGTGTGGAGTTTGCCGTAAGGAAATGCCCTTTATTGAAAAAGACATCTGGCAGAAACATAAGGACAATGCTTCCTTTGCGCTTTATGGAATTGACCGTGACGAGCCGCTGGAACGAGTGAAAGCCTTTGCCAAGCAGACAGGAGTGACTTATCCGTTAGGACTTGATCCGGGAGCAGATATCTTTGCCAAATATGCGGAACGCAATGCCGGAATCACCCGTAACGTGCTGATAGATAAAGAGGGTAAAATCGTGATGATGACCCGCTTGTATAATGAAGAGGAGTTTGCTTCCCTTTGTAAGAAGATAGATGAACTGCTGAAGTGATGAAGAAGTTCTTATGTTTGATTTTATGTGGCTTGCTGTGCTTTCCTTCGGGAATGACGGGAAAGAAGAAGGGGCATTATGAACCGCTGTTTGGAAAGAAATATGCGTCGTATGCGGTAACTTCCAGTTCCTTGAAAGGAGCCACTTTCTATCTTGTCAGCGGACATGGGGGACCGGATCCTGGCTGCATTGGCAAATACCGTGGAAAAGAATTGCATGAAGATGAGTATGCTTACGACATCATTCTCCGCTTGGGACGCGAGTTGATGAAACGTGGGGCAAAAGTGCATTTTATCATTCAGGATGCAAAGGATGGGATTCGTGACCAGGCTATACTGAATAACAGCAAGCGGGAAACTTGCATGGGAAAAGCTATTCCGTTGAATCAGATAGCCCGTCTGCAACAGCGTTGTGATGCAGTGAACCGCATGTACCGGAAGGATAAGAGCAGCTACAAGCGTGCCGTATTTATCCATGTAGACAGTCGGGCCCGAAACAACCAGACCGACGTGTATTTCTATCATGCGCCGGGCAGTTCGAAAGGAAAACGACTGGCGAGAGAAATACAGCGGACTTTCCGTGCCAAGTACGACCGCCATCAGCCCAACCGCGGATTTGATGGTACGGTGAGCGAACGTAACCTGTTCGTACTTCGCAACACGACTCCGGTAGCTGTTTTCCTGGAAGTAGGAAATATCCGGAATGCGCAGGATCAGAAACGTCTGGTCATTGCCGACAATCGTCAGGCTTTAGCCAACTGGATAACCTTAGCCATCGAGAAGGATTATCGGAAAAGATAACCTCATAAGTCATAAAAAAAGTCAGGCACTTTAGCGGTTGCCTGACTTTTTTATATCTGTAAAAGCAGATTGTTTATCGGTTTTTGGCCTTCAGCACTTTTTGTACATTCTGGATTATTTCAGGATTAGCAAGGTCCTTCTTGCCAGTCAGCGTGAAGGCAAAGTTGTCTGCCATGATTTCTTCCGGATGAATGAGATAGTTAGTGTTCTTTCCTACTTGTGTGTAGAAATCTTCCGCTTCATCCAGTGCATAAATGATTGTCTTTCCAGCCTTCTGAACAGGAACAAAATCACCGTTCAAAGGTACAAGTCCCACTTTCAGGTAGTCGAAGAGCGTTTTTCCGTCATAAGGTCTGTCGGTATAAATCACCATGGTGCAGTATTGCTTCTGTCCGCCGATGGTAAACGTGCCGTAACTGTCATATCGGCTGATGTCCGGATTGGAAATACGAATCTCTGCCAAATCGGACGGGAAGATAATTTCTTTTTCAATCACCGTGAATCCGATGACCTTGTAAATGTCCTTCTTGAAGTTGGAATTCTGGCGTGTTAGCAGGTGAAACAACTCATGGGCTACAAGGTATTTCAGGTCTGCATCCGAAGCTTCCTTCAACGCATGCTCGCCGATGGCAATCCAGTTTACGCGGGTGTAGGCCTCTGCATTGCCTTCTTCCTTCTGGGTAGTTTTTACAAAGATGATTTCTTTCGGGAAATCGAGGTTGTAACTTTGTTTCTTGATTTCTGCATCCAGGCTTTTCATAGCTTTGCTGATGCGCTCTTTTTCAGCGTCGCTCCAGTTGAGTGTCTGTTCCATGGCAAACTGCAACAGCTGTGATTTGCGTCCTTGCGGTTTTTGCAGACGCACGTCAATGTCAAACTGGTTCCAGTCGCGTGTATAGTCATCCAGTTCCGTAATCAGCATTTGTCCTTCGGCACGAGTGGCAAAGCGGAAGATGGAGTTTGAAAACTTGTTACTCTGCGCCCAAGCTGCGATGGTGGTAAAAGCCAGGCAAAATATGAAAGAAAGCGAGTGTTTTAGTGTCATAGTTTTGTTTTTTAGTTACCTGTTATTTTATTCTCAGTGGTAAATATAACGTATTTTTCTGTATTTTTCCTCGCTTTTTATCAAGAAAAAGAAAGAAAAAGAAAAAATAAGACAAATCGCTGGGAGTATTGCTTGCCTGAGAAAAGAGGAAACAGGTAAGGGAATCTTCATTTGATAAGCGCTGAATACCGTAGTTTATATGTTTATTTCCTTTTGTCTTTTTTATGTTTCTCGAACGGGAAACCTATGTTTTCCTTGGCGGAAACGTACGTTTTCCTATCGTGAAACGTAGGTTTTTGCTGCGCGAAACGTAGAGTGTGTGGTAAGATTTTCAGATAAACTTGGGGTGGTTTTTTCTTTATGTGGAATACAATGCGGGGACGGGTATTTTAGCTTGCATAAAAAAACGGACTCACCCGCTGAACTCCAGCACGGTGAATCCGTTTTCTATATAGATAAAGAATAAGCTTATTCCTTGTCTTTCAATGCATCAAAAATCAGTTTTTCCAGTTCATCAGCCAGTTCCGGATTATCCTGGATGCACTGTTTGGCCGCATCACGTCCTTGGCCCAGCTTGGTGTCGTTGTAGCTGTACCATGAACCGCTCTTCTTGATGATGCCTAACTCAGCTCCCAAGTCGATGATTTCACCGCTGCGAGAGATACCTTCACCAAACATGATGTCGAATTCGGCTTTGCGGAAAGGAGGAGCTACCTTGTTCTTTACGACTTTGACACGTACCTGGTTACCGATGACTTCTTCGCCGTCTTTCAACTGAGTAGCGCGACGGATGTCCAGACGGACAGAAGCATAGAACTTCAGGGCGTTACCACCAGTGGTAGTTTCGGGATTACCGAACATCACACCGATCTTCTCACGCAACTGGTTGATGAAGATACAGGTGGTGTTGGTCTTGCTGATGGCAGAAGTCAGTTTACGCAGTGCCTGTGACATCAGGCGGGCTTGCAAGCCTACCTTGTTGTCGCCCATGTCGCCTTCGATTTCTGCTTTCGGAGTCAGTGCTGCTACAGAGTCGATGACAATGATGTCGATGGCCGATGAACGAATCAGCTGTTCGGCAATTTCCAGTGCCTGTTCACCATTGTCAGGCTGTGAAATCCACAAGTTGTCGATGTCCACTCCTAACTTGGCAGCATAGAAACGGTCGAATGCATGCTCAGCATCGATGAAAGCGGCGATACCGCCTGCTCTCTGTGCTTCGGCAATGGCATGAATGGCAAGTGTGGTCTTACCAGATGATTCCGGACCATAGATTTCGATGATACGTCCTTTCGGATAACCACCTACACCGAGTGCGGCGTTCAAGGCGATAGAACCGGTCGGGATGACTTCTACTTCCTGCACGTGGTCGTCACCCATTTTCATGATAGAGCCTTTTCCAAAGCTCTTTTCAATCTTGTCCATGGCGGCCTGCAGGGCTTTCAGCTTTTCGCTGTTATTGGGTTTCGGGGCATTTTCAATGCCACCTTCAAACTCTAATTCGTCTTTTTTTGCCATAAATTACTGTAAGATTTGTGAGGCATGGTCTTTGGTCTTTACTTCTTTAGGAGAAATAATCCGTTCGATAATGCCTTCTTCGTTAATGATGAAAGTGGTACGGAAGGTACCCATGTATTTGCGTCCGTACATGCTTTTTTCTCCCCATACACCGAAGGTCTCTACCAGTTTGTGTTCCGTATCGGCAATCAGTGTGAACGGAAGCTGGTTCTTTTCGATGAATTTCTGGTGTGACTTCTCGTCGTTGATGCTGACGCCGATTACTTCGTAACCCGCCTGCTTGAGTTCGGCATAGTTGTCACGAAGGTTGCAGGCCTGTGCCGTGCAGCCGGAAGTCATGTCTTTAGGGTAAAAATAGAGTACGATTTTTTTGCCTGCATAATTGCTCAGGCGGATTTCTTCACCTTTTTCGTTGATTCCCAGTATTTCGGGAGCTTTGTCTCCAATATTCATATCGTAAGGGAAATTTTTAGAAAAAAAGAATCAGGAACGAAGAATGAGTACTCCTTCTTCATTCTTGATTCTTTTTATGGTTAAGGTAATGTGATTACAGTTCCAGGTCACCGTCGAATACTTCATGCCAAGGCAATCCGTATTTGTTCAAAGCTTCCATGAATGGATCCGGATCGAATTCTTCTACGTTCCATACACCCGGACGCTTCCACAAGCCTTTCAGGAACATCATGGCACCAATCATGGCCGGTACACCGGTGGTGTAGCTTACGCCCTGCATACCTGTTTCCTGATAAGCTGCCTGGTGAGAGCAGTTGTTGTATACATAATAAGTATGTTCTTTTCCGTCTTTGATACCACGGATACGGCAACCGATTGAAGTTTCGCCTTCGTAGTTTTCGCCAAGGTCTTGCGGGTTAGGCAGCACGGCTTTCAGGAACTGCAAAGGAACGATTTCCATACCGTTGTAGTTGATAGGTTCGATGCTGGCCATACCGATGTTCTGGATTACACGCAAATGAGTCAGGTATTCCTGTCCGAAAGTCATCCAGAAACGGGCACGCTTGATGGTCGGGAAATTCTTGACCAGTGATTCCAGTTCTTCGTGATACAGAAGATAAGAATCACGCGGACCGATGTTAGGATAAGTCAGGTCTTTGTGGAATTCCAGCGGCTGGGTAGTAACCCATTGTCCGTTTTCGTAATAACGTCCGTTCTGTGTGATTTCGCGGATGTTGATTTCCGGATTGAAGTTGGTAGCGAAAGCCTTGTGGTGATTTCCGGCATTGCAGTCTACGATGTCCAGGTAGTGGATTTCATCGAAATGATGTTTTGCTGCGTATGCGGTGTATACTCCACTTACTCCCGGGTCGAATCCGCAGCCCAGAATGGCAGTCAGTCCGGCATCTTCAAAGCGTTTCTTGTATGCCCACTGCCAGCTGTATTCAAAGTGTGCCTCGTCTTTAGGCTCGTAGTTTGCTGTATCCAGGTAGTTCACTCCCGCCTGAAGACACGCTTCCATAATCGTTAAATCCTGGTAGGGAAGTGCTACGTTAATAACGATTTCGGGTTTAAAACTGTTGAATAAAGACACAAGTTCATCCACATTGTCGGCATCTACCTTAGCGGTCTTGATGTTGGGGTTACCAATTGCTTTGACAATAGCGTCGCATTTTGACTGTGTGCGGCTGGCAATCATGATTTCAGAAAAGACTTCCGGATGCTGAGCCACTTTGTGTGCAACAACGGTACCTACACCGCCTGCACCGATAATCAATACTTTACTCATTTATTACTTTGAAACTTTAAATGCCCGGTAAACGTTACCGTTCAGTATGCAAAGATAGAAAATAATTCAAAATATGGTGCAGTATTCTGGGGATATACGTATTTTTGTAAATGAACAATTCTTAAAAATGGATTGTTTGTGAATTTGTGATTAAGATTAAAAAGGAAAAACAAGTTATGAATAAGAAGTATTTTGCAGCCGCAGCTTTGGCTTGCGCACTGATGAGTTGTGGAACCGGAAAGAATTCGGTAGCAGTAGTAGACTTTACAGGGGAATGGAATATTGTAGAAGTGAACGGAGAAAAGGTGAGTGCGGAAAATGCACCATTCTTGGGCTTTGACAAGGACGGACACCGTTTATATGGCAATGCTGGATGCAATCGCCTGATGGGAAGCTTTGAATTGGATACCCTGAATGCCGGAAAAGTGAAATTTGGTCAGGTGGCTGCTACCCGGATGATGTGTCCGGATATGACGTTGGAGCAGAATGTGCTGGAAGCATTGAATAAAGTGGCTGGATATGAAACAGTAGGTGAAGATGTTGCACTGAACGATGCGGAAGGTAAACCGGTAATATTGTTGCAGAAGCGTGAAGTGGCAGAGGTTTCTGTAAACGACCTGAATGGTGCCTGGGAAATTGTATCTGTAAAAGGCAATCCTGTAGGAGAAGTGGAAAAACAGCCGCAATTGGTTTTCAATGTAGCAGAAAAAAGAGTACACGGTAATGCCAGCTGCAATACGATAAACGGATCTTTCACACAGGAAGAAGGACAGGCTGCTTCTCTCCGTTTCAGTCAGATGATTTCTACCATGATGGCATGCCCGAACATGGATGTGGAGTCTTCTATCTTGAAAGCTTTGGATGAAGTACGTAGCTTTGAAATCAAGGCAGACGGAACCGTAAGCCTTTTGGGAGCAGACGGAACAGAAGTGCTGTCATTGAAGAAGCTGGCCGAAACAGAAGCTGAGGCTTGATAAATCTGCCGGCTGTAGTATAAGGTCCGAGGAAAAATATTATCTTTGCAGAAAGAAGCATAAACCTTATAATAATATGACTAAAAAAATACTTTTGTTGGGTTCCGGGGAACTCGGAAAGGAATTTACCATTGCTGCCCAGCGTTTGGGACAGTATGTAATTGCGTGTGACTCTTATGCAGGTGCACCGGCTATGCAGGTGGCAGATGCATGTGAGGTATTCAGTATGTTGGATGGAGAAGCTTTGGACCGTGTGGTAGAAAAGTATCGTCCGGATATAATTGTTCCTGAAATAGAAGCAATTCGTACTGAACGGCTTTATCACCTGGAAAAAGAAGGTATACAGGTTGTACCAAGTGCCCGTGCGGTGAATTTTACGATGAACCGTAAGGCTATCCGTGATTTGGCAGCGAAGGAACTGGGACTGAAGACGGCAAAGTATTTTTACGCTTCTTCTTATGAAGAACTGAAGGAAGCTGCCGGAAAGATCGGCTATCCTTGTGTCATCAAGCCGTTGATGTCTTCTTCTGGTAAGGGACAGTCTGTCGCCAAGAGTGAGGAAGACTTGAAGTATTCTTGGGAATACGGATGTAGCGGAAGCCGTGGGGATATTAAGGAACTCATTGTAGAAGAGTTCATTCACTTTGACAGTGAGATTACCCTGCTGACCGTGACACAGAAAGATGGTCCTACTTTGTTCTGTCCTCCTATCGGACACGTGCAGAAAGGCGGTGACTACCGTGAAAGTTTCCAGCCGGCTCATATCGCACCGGAACATCTGGCTGAGGCTCAGCAAATGGCGGAGAAGGTGACTCGTGCTTTGACGGGTTATGGCTTGTGGGGAGTAGAATTCTTCCTGAGCCACGAAAACGGAGTTTATTTCTCTGAGTTGTCTCCTCGTCCGCATGATACAGGAATGGTTACACTGGCCAATACACAAAACCTGAACGAGTTTGAGTTGCATTTATATGCAGTGTTGGGACTCCCGATTCCAGGTATTACACAGGAACATATCGGAGCCAGTGCTGTAATTCTTTCTCCTATCTCCAGCCAGAAGGCACCGCAGTATAGAGGAGAGGAACTTGTTTGCTCTCAGCCTAATACTTATCTCCGTATTTTCGGTAAACCTGCTACCCGCTTGAACCGCCGTATGGGAGTGGTGGTTTGCTATGATAAGAATGACGGTGATTTGGATGCACTGCGTGACAAGTGTAAGTCGCTGGCTGCCAAGGTTGAAGTATATTGAGAATTGATTTATGTCATGAAAATTGCATAAATAAACGAAAAACTTCATTGCTATGTTTTAGAAATATGTTTTAAATACATATATTTGCGCCTGCAAAATTAAACTAAACATAAATGGCAGAAAACAAAACAGTGAAGTATCATATTCCTCACAGAGGGATATATATGTATTCTCATGTACACGAAGGAAAAACTGAAATGATTGTGCTGAATAGCACTGGCTCAGAACAAATTCTGGATAGTGAGTGCTATACTGTCTTAACTAAGGATTCTAAAGAAGGTAGAGATGTTTCGAGCGGGAAAAAGATTGACTTGACAAAGAATCTGGTAATTTCTCCTCGTAAATCATTGATTATTGAATTCTGAGAAATGTTTATAAATAAGGAGACTGTCGTGATGCTGAATCGGACAGTCTCCTTATTTTTATACCATATCGTCGCCGGCTTTGGTGTATTTTACGCGAATTGTCTTATGGAACGGTATGAAACGTGAAACAATGGCTATGACCAGTGAGATGACAAACAGATAGCCTAATATATGCTTGAGCGAAAGCAGAAGGCTTTGCTGCTGTAGGGTGGCATAGAGTGTCTGGGTAGCCATTTGTGTAGCTTCGGTATATTCGTGCCCTTGTGCCAGATGCTGTGTGAGGGACTGATTGAACTGGCTGGCAGCCAGCGGGTCGGTCTGACTGATTGTTTCGGACAGGGAGTACATGTATTTTTGTTCCAGCCGGTAGAGGGTATTGCTGTAAAAAGAGGTCGCCAGAATGGGGGCCAGTACTGAACGGAAGCAAATCAGGAAAAAGGCATTGGCCAGCAGGAACTTGGGATTCAGCTCCTCTACGGCGAACAGGGCAAAGGCTATGATGAGTACCAGCATGCCTAATCCTCTTAAGAATACAGGAAGAAAAAGCATCTCGTACGTGCTTTCAGGAGAAACCGTGAAATACAATATGCCGAAAAAGGCTGCAAAACAACTCATGCCGCCGGCTATCAGAAAGCGGAAGCGCCAGCGTTGCCAGCGGAACCACCAGAAGCAGATGAAAGCTCCCAATACATATCCTGGTAACAGATAGATGTAAAGCTGGTACGTGTGCGTACTGTCTACCTTCAGAATGCTGGTCATATAATTGGTCAGCAGGGTGGTAGAGGTACTGAAAAACATGACCAGCATCATGTAGAGGTAACCTACGATGGCTTTTGGCTGGTACAATGGGGCCAGGTTTACATACGGCTGCTTGGAGTGATATTGTTTCCAGATGAAGAATGCAATTAAGATGGGAGCAATGACCAGATAGAGCCGGATCTTAAAAGAAGACATCCAGTCGAGTACTTTCCCATAGTTAATGACGTACATCAGCATCAGCAATCCGGTGGCAATGACAAGCATTTCCCGGATGTGCAGTTCCGAAAGCCGGATGGGTTTAAGCGGTCGGTTGTGACGGAAACAGACGATGACAATCAGAATGGATGCCATGAGCATCATCATCATGAAGTAATACATGTATTGCCAGTTGTAGTGATAGGCCAGCTCAGCGGTGACAATCATGGATACTTGTCCTCCGGCAAATACTAACGGGTAGAAATAGGAGTAGAACTCACTTCGTACATTTTTCGGGCTGAAAATCTTGGTCGCTCTTCGGATGAACCAAAGCATGAGAAATCCTTTCAGAAAGCCGATAAAGAAACTGCAGATGATGACCAGGTCAATGTTTTGCGAACGGGCACATACCCAGCTGAGCAGGAACTGTATGCTCAGGTCGGTCAGTAGCAGAAACTTGGACGAAAGGGCATCAAGTACCTTGGGTACGATGGGGTAGGCTATGGCCATTCCGGCAGAAGCGGCATAGTATCCCATGGTGATGTCTTCTGTATTGGTTCCCAGGGTACTGGATACTTCGAGCATACTGCCGGTGTAGGAACCGTTCAGCATGGTTACGGGAAGGATGATAAAGAAGATACATATCATCCCCAGCCAGTCGGGAACCCATTGACGTACGGGGACGTCGAGTTGTTTCATGGTCATCATTTGCGTAAGGCTTCAGTTTCTACCATCATTCCGGCTCTCAGACTGCTCATTTCTTCCGGAGTTATGTCTTTCAGGTCAATTCTTACGGGGATACGCTGCTGTACTTTGACAAAGTTTCCGGCAGAATTGTCGGTAGGAACCAGCGAATATTTGGAGCCGGTAGCTTCCGAAATGGCCGTTACAGTGCCGTGAAAGACTTTTCCAGGGAGGGCGTCTACCTTGATGCGCACTTCTTGTCCGATGTAAATATGGATAATCTGTGTTTCCTTGTAATTGGCTGTCACCCATTTATCCGTATTCCGAACCAGATACGAGATGGTTTGTCCTGCCTGTACATATTGACCGGGTTCCAGGGTTCGGCGTCCCATATAACCGTCATACGGAGCTGTTAGTACGGTATATGACAAATTAAGACGGGCCAAATCCAGGCTGGCTTCCTTGCTCAAGATGGCTGCTTCTGCGCTGGTGGTTCGTCGGGTAGTTTCCGTGAACTGAGACTGAGCCGCTTTTCGCTGTTCTAACAATGCCTGATAGCGGGCCTGGGCTGCTTCGTAAGACGCTTTGGCCTGCTCATACTGCTGTTCGGGCACAGATTCCTCTTTGAGCAGTCTGGCAAAACGGCGGTAGTCCTGCTCCAGCTGCCATAGTTTGGCTTTCGCTTCGGCAATGTTGGCATCTTGCACGGCGATGTTGGTTTGTGAAGTCTCTATGCCGGAATGAAGTACCTCTTTGGAGCCTTTCACATCCAGCAGGGCAGCTTCCGCCTCTTTCACCTTTATCTGATACTCACGGTTGTCCAGTATCAGCAGTGTATCTCCCTGGTGTACATACTGATGTTCTTTGAAGCGTACTTCCTTGATGTAGCCGGAGGCACGGATGTTCAGCGGACTTACGTACTGGTCAATAAAGGCGTCGTTCGTAATTTCATAATGAATGTATTTCCAAAAGTAATTGGCCACCCATATCAGTCCGGAGCCGGCAATTAGAATGCATAGAAAGTTGAGCAGGATGTTCTGCAGTCTTCTTTTCCGGAGTTTCTTGTGTGTATCTTGTAGCGTCATATTCTTTATAGTTTTGTGAAGTTATAATCTTCCGCAAGCTTTTTGCAGCTGGTAATAGGTGTAAATGATTCTGGTGCGCGAAGAAGTCAACTGTAGCTCGGCATTGAGCAACACGGAATTGGCATCCAGCAGGTCGGTGAGTATGGCCAGTTGGTTCATGTAACGGTTTTGCATGATGCGGTAGTTTTCCTGTGCCTGGCGGACCGACAATTCCCAGGCTTCTTCTTCCTGCAAGGCTTCCTTGTGGCGCAGGATGGCGTTGTAAATATCCATCTGCAACTGTTGTTTTTTCAGCTCTTCTTCTTTTTTCTGTACGGCAACCTGAAGCTGGCTTTCTTTGATTTTGTGTCCGTTCTTGAATAAGGAGGAGAGCGGATATGACACGGAAAGTCCGATATTCCAGTTATTGTTGTATAAGTCGGTCATGGTACGCGTGATGGGGCGGGCCAGGGTGTTCGACGCATACAGGTTGATGTTCGGCCTGCGTGAGGCACGGTCTATTTCTATCTGGTTCTGGGCCAGTTCGGTTTCCTTGCGTAGCAGCTGCATGTCTGGTGCCTGTTTGTAGGCTGACAGGAGATAGTCGTCATAGCTGTCCAGCGGAGTAGCTTGCTGAAGCAGTGTCGTGTCGGGCGTAATAATCGGGTTACGTTCGTTTCCTAACAACAGGTTCAGTTGCTGCGACACGATGTGAATGCTGTTTTCTGTTTCCTGCAGAGACAACCGGTCATTGGTCAGTTGCATTTCGCTGCGCAATACGTCATTGTTGGTGATAAGTCCCTCTTTCTTCATTTGACGTATATCTTGCAGGCGACGTTCTGATTCTTCAATGTTACGGGTAAGTACAAGATGCTGTTTGAATAAGGTGAAAAGCGTCAGGTACTGGTTGAGTAATCCCAATTTGATGTCGGCCTGATTCGTCATCCGCTGCAGTCTGGCTATTTCGGTTTCAATGTCTGCCTTCTGGATGGAACGGCGGATTTTTCCTCCCTGATAAAGCGGCTGGTTAAAGTCGACCGTGTAATTCTGCGACCAGTCCGGAGTATCAGGGTAGGTGGGGTTGGAAAGTCCGTTCTGAAAGACCACGGGCTGACCGATGATGCCTCCTTTCAGCCCTATTTCCAGGTCAGGAAGCAGGCCGGTCTTGGCATACAATTTCCGTTCATGAGCCATTCTTTCTTTCAGGCTGTCACTCTGCAACTGCAGGCTGCTTTTGATGCCCGATTCGAACAGTTGTTCGACCGACAAGAATAAAGAGTCCTGCTGTGCCTGTGCGGAGACAGCCCAAAACAGACTACCTGTAAAAATCAGTTTTCGGATGATGTTAGAAACCTTCAAGGACATTTTGTACTGTTTTTAATTCGGATAATATCTTTGCCGTTCGTTCGGTAGACAATATTTCTTCCGCATTGGCGTATACCAGATTAAGAATCGGGCGAATCTGGACTTTAAGTGCTTCCCCTTCAGGGGTGAGGTACACCAGCTTGTTGCGTCGGTCGTTTGCATCTTCTTTCCGGTAGACATATCCCTTCTTTTCCAGGTTGTTCATCAGGTTGGTCAGGCAGGCTTTGTCCTTGGCAGTACGCTCAGCCAGTGCCTGTTGGGTAATACCCTGTTCATGCCAGAGACTGCTTAAAACTTGAAGCATTTCGAAAGTGATGCCGGCATTATTATCTTTTAGGGTGCGTTGCATGGCACGTCGAAAGGCCATGCGAGTGCGGAAAATTTGTATCATGAGTTCCCGGAACTCGTTTCCTTCTTTCATTTTATATTGTGATTTTTTTTAGTTATCCGGCTACAAATATAGCTCCTTTTTTTGAGGTAGTAAAATATTTGACTATTTTGTACGAGAGAAACCTGTGCTTTCATTTGAAAGCGGAGGGGGAAATTCTCAGTACTTCCGAAGGAGTACTCCAGTACTTTCAAGGAAGTACTCGAATACTTTCGGGGAAGTACTTCAGTACTGCCTAGGAAGTACTGAGAAGTAACAAGAGGTTTATAATGAGTAGGTTAGAATTTCAGGTAACCGTTCTCTTGCCGGATGATTTCCTCGGAAACCAAGTAGGATACCACTTTCATCAGATGGTTTTCAGGCACTTGCATTTTGTCCTTTATCTCTTGCAGCGAAAGCGGATTTTCTTTCAGTAACGCTTGCAGTTGCTGACTGATGGATTCAAATTCTCCCGACTTTAGGCCGGACTGATGTTGTTGCAGGCATACGTCACACTGCCCGCAATTGTGCTCGTTCTTTTCGCCGAAATAGCGTAACAGCATCCGGCTTCGGCAGCGATTTTCGCTTTCTGCATATTCTATCATGGCGTTGATACGCTGCACATAGCTTTCTTTTCTGTCTTCGTAGACTTCCTTACTTAAATAAACGCGTTCCGTTTCTTGTCTTTCGCGCGTATAGATAATGTAAGGTGTCTTTTTGGCGGGAATATAATGCAGGATATGCTGCCGGCTCAGCGAGAGCAGGGTTTCATAGATTTGTTGTTTGCTCAGCCCCGAACGGGTCGACAGATTGTCTTCACTGATATAAGCATAGTCCGTGAAAAGTCCGGTGTAGCTTCTCAGTAGGATACGAAGCAGTTTCTCTGTGTCTTCGCTTTGTTCGCGGATGCGGTACAGTTCTTCCTTGGTGATGGTAAACATGATGCGCGAGGCATTGTCCTGCTCATCGGTATACTCCAGATAGCCTGCGCGAGTCAGGATTTTTAAGGCACTGTCGGTTTGTACGGGAAAGTGCTTGAAATTACGGCAGAACTCATCGATGTTGAACGCGAAGGTGCAGCCTCTTCCGTCTCCCATGGCCATTTGGTAATAGAAGTTGATGTCTTCGTAAATCTTTCGGATGTAACTTTTTTCGGGAAACGTATCGCTTACCCGCTGTTTAAGTGTGATTTTATCGCGGGCACAGAACAGCAGTACGGCATAGGCTTTCATGCCGTCTCTTCCTGCTCGTCCGGCTTCCTGAAAGTAGGCTTCGGGCGAGTCGGGCACATCGGCGTGGATAACCACGCGCACGTCTGGTTTGTCAATTCCCATACCAAAGGCATTGGTGGCTACCATTACACGGAATTCTCCTTTCAGCCAGGCTTTTTGTCGGGAATCTTTGGTCTCGTCGTTGAGTCCGGCATGATAAAAAGTGGCCGTGATGTGGTTTCGGTTCAGGAACAGAGAAATCTCTTTCGTCTTTTTCCGGTTGCGGGTATAGACAATTCCCGACCCGTCGACGCGTTGCAGGATGTGGAGTAGTTCACTTTCCTTGTCTTCTGTATGACGTACCACATAAGCCAGGTTCTTCCGTTCAAAGCTCATGCGGAACACATTTTCCTGGCGGAACTGAAGGCGTTGCTGGATATCGCTGACCACTTCCGGAGTGGCAGTGGCCGTCAGTGCGATGACAGGAACTCCCGGGAGTAGCTGACGTATATTCGCTATTTTCAGGTAAGCAGGGCGGAAGTCGTATCCCCATTGTGAAATGCAGTGTGACTCATCCACAGTGATGAGGCTGACGTGCATGCTGCGGAGTTTAATTTGAAAAATTTCGGTGTCCAGTCTTTCCGGAGATACATAAAGGAATTTGTAGTTGCCGAAGATGCAGTTCTCCAATGCGATGACAATCTCTTCGCGCGTCATGCCGGAGTAGATGGCGGTTGCTTTGATGCCCCGTTCGCGCAAGTTTCTCACCTGGTCTTTCATCAGGGCAATCAGAGGGGTAATGACCAGGCATAACCCTTCTTGGGCGAGGGCAGGCACTTGAAAGGTGATGGATTTGCCACCCCCTGTGGGCATGAGTCCCAATGTGTCCCGGCCTTCGCCTATGCTGCGGATAATGTCTTCCTGTATGCCTCGGAAATTGTCATATCCCCAGTATTGTTTCAGGATTTTTCGGTAGTCAGTCATGAGTCGCTAACTTCGACTGGGCTTGATATCTTCTATCTGTAATTGGATTTCTCCCCGCTTGTGGGTATTTTCCTCAATGGTATAACAGATGTTAAACGACTGTTTGGTTTTGATGTAACGCACCTGTGAACTTTGTCCGAAAGCAATACCGTTCATGACGTTGTTCGACTTGTTGTCCACCAGTTCCAGTTTGATGTGTTCCTGGTCTCTTCCTACCACCTTGCTGGTACCATAATCGTACACATTCAAGGTTGCGAAAACAGGTTTGTGGTTCTCCGGACCAAATGGATTGAACTTCTTCAGGTCGAAGAAAAATTTCGGAGTGATGTCTCTGAAGTCCAGCTGTGCATCAATCTGGATGGTAGCATTGGTCTGCTCCGGAAGAATGTGGTTGGTCACGTATTCTTCAAACCGTCTGGTAAATTCCGGCACATTTTCCACCTTCATGGATAAACCGGCCGCATAGGTATGCCCGCCAAAATTCTCCAGCAGGTCACGGCAATGTTCTATAGCCTTGTACACATCAAAACCGGAAACAGAACGTGCCGATCCCGTAGCCAGGTTCTCGGTACGTGTCAATACCACAGCAGGGCGGTAGTAGATTTCCGTCAGACGCGAAGCGACAATTCCGATGACTCCCTTGTGCCAGTCCTCATTGAAAATCACGATAGATCTTCTTTCAGACAAGTCGGACAGGTTATCCACGATTTTATTGGCCTCTTCTGTCATGTTCTTGTCGAGGTCCTTACGCGTTTCGTTGTAGCTGTTGATGCGGTTGCTCTTTTTCAATGCAGACGCAAAATCCTTTTCAATCAGCAAGTCGACCGCTTCCTTTCCGTTTTGAATTCTTCCCGAAGCATTGATGCGGGGGCCTATCTTGAATACGATGTCACTCATCGTAATTTCTTTTTCTGCCAGTCCGCATACATCAATAATGGCTTTCAGTCCGATGCTGGGGTTGGCATTGAGCTGACGCAGTCCGTGATAGGCCAAAATACGGTTTTCCCCCATAATAGGTACAATGTCGGATGCGATGCTGACCGCTACCAAATCGAGCAGGGGGGTAAGCTGATGAAACTCGATGCCGTTGTTCTGGGCAAAGGCTTGCATAAACTTGAATCCTACTCCGCAACCAGACAGGTGTTCGTATGGGTACGTAGAATCCGGACGCTTGGCATTCAGAATGGCGGCGGCAGGAGGAAGTACCTCATCGGGCACATGATGGTCGCAGATAATGAAATCGATACCTTTTTCTTTGGCATAGCTGATTTCTTCTACCGCTTTAATGCCACAGTCCAGTACGATGACCAGTTTTACTCCGGTGGAGTAAGCATAGTCTACTCCCTTTTTCGATACACCATACCCTTCATTATATCGGTCGGGGATATAATAATCGATGTTCGAGTAGAACTGTTGAAGAAATTTGAAAACAAGGGCGACAGCCGTAGTGCCGTCCACGTCATAATCTCCATACACTAGGATACGCTCTTTTCGTCCCATGGCCAGGTTTAGGCGTTCCACTGCCACGTCCATGTCGTTCATCAGGAACGGGTCATGGAGGTCATTAAGCTGAGGTCGGAAAAACCGTTTGGCCTCTGCGGCAGAATGGATACCTCTTTCCTGCAGTAGCTTACATAAAATAGGACTGATGCCAATCTCTCTGGAGAGGGCTCTGGCAGCTTCTCTTTCTTGAAGTGTTGGAGGTTGATAGTTCCATTTGTAGTTCATTTATATATGTTTTTTCTTTTTTTTCTCTTTTCGGGTGAGGCCTTGCCAGTCTGCCAGTTGTGAGTCTGCACGACTTTGTTGTAGTAATCCAATCGGCAAAACCTGTAATTGGATAAAATCTTCTTATCCACTTCAATCCGTAAAATTAGTAAAAAGAAAGAAAAAAGCGGCTCATTCCATCTTAAATTTATGGAACGAGCCGCTTTTTATTTATAATTAGTCTATATAATAGGATCTTAGAATCCTAATTTTTTTGCGATGTGTGCAGGGATTGCTTTCTTGTTCACCAGGATGTTCATGGTTTTGTATTTGGCAAAAGCTTTAGATGCATACCAGATACCTTTGTACTTGCCGCTTAATCCCCATGAGTTTTTCACCATGTAGTATTCTTTGCCATTCTGGTCTTTAGCGATACCGTAGATAAGCATTCCGTGGTCATCGGTAGTTTCCCAGTTGTCGAATGCTACCTGACGCATTTCCTGAGTCACTTCAATTTCGGGAAGCGGTTTGCTGGTCAGTTCCTTGCGCTTGTCTGCTTTGCTCAGACCCAGCCAGTGTGCCATATCTGAACCAGTCAGTTCGGCTCCTTTTTCTGCATTCGGACATACGGCAATACCGTCGCGGGTAAATCCTTCTTCGCTGACGTCAGCTCCCCATGCGAAGGTATATCCGTTGTTGATGGCATTGTCCATCACTTCCATCAGTTCATCGATAGGCAAGTTGTAAGACAATGCGTTGCGCCAGTTGTCCTGTACCTCGATGCTGAATGTTTGGTAGAAAGGATGATGTGTGTAAGAAGTCAGTGATACATAGTCGTTCATATTCAGCCCAAGCACTTCATCTGCAAATGTTCTCGGAGTGTAAGTCTTTCCTTTGTAAGTGAATTCTTTCGGACATTCTCCCAGGTAAGTATCGTAAATGGCTGTGACGCCTTTTTTCCATACCGGACTCAGTTTGCTCTGATTTCCTTTTCCGATAGCCTGTACGTATGCTCCAGCTACCGCATCCAGCTCATTGTGGTTAGGCAGTGAGTCACCGTATTCGATACCCGGCATTACGTCCTGCGGAACCATACCATAGTTCTTGTAGCAGAAAACGATGTCTTCAAAGCTTCCGCCCGGTGAGAATGAAGCATCTCCGTGATAGCGTACATAGTTTACCGCACGGTCTTCCATGGTTTTATGAACTACAAACATTTCAGAAAGGTCGAATTCTCCTTTTCCTTCACGCAGTAATTCTGATTCCAGGAATCCAAGGCTGGAGAATGACCAGCATGTGCTTGAACGGTTCTGGTTCTTTATGGAAGTAATAGGGTTTTCTTTTACGGTAGTAAATACGAATCCTTCTTCAGCTTTGTCTTTCTTTGGATTTTTTGCATAGATGTTACCAAAGCAAAGTCCTGCAACAGCTACTAAAATTAGTTTGTTCATTGTTTTGATCTTTATGGTTATAGGGTTAATAAATACGTAATTATTCATTCATGATGGCTTCTACCTCATCAAACGTGATGGGGATACGTTTTTCGCCCAGGAATCTGGAACCGTTTTCGGTAATCAGGATGTCATCTTCCAGACGGATACCTCCGAAGTCCTTGTATTTTTCAATTTCGTCGAAATTCAAGAAATCGGTGTGCAGTTTTTCTGCTTTCCATTTGTCAATCAGGGCCGGAATAAAGTAGCATCCCGGTTCGTCGGTAATGACAAAACCTTTCTGGAGTTTTCTTCCCATACGGAGCGAAGCCAGTCCGAACTGAGTGGATGGTTGCACTTCTTCATCATAACCCACGTAGCACTGGCCTAAGTCTTCCATATCGTGTACGTCCAGTCCCATCATGTGTCCCAATCCGTGTGGCAGGAATAAGGCATGAGCACCTGCAGCTACAGCTTCATCAGTATTTCCTTTCATCAAGCCCAGTCCTTTCAGCCCTTCTGTAAGTACCTTGCATACTTCCAGGTGTACCGATTTGTATGTTACTCCCGGACGTGCCAGTTCCAATGCCTTGTCATGGCAGGCAAGTACGATGCCGTAGATGTCACGCTGGCGACTGGTGAATTTTCCTCCTACAGGAATTGTACGGGTATGGTCTGAACAGTAATAATTCATCAGTTCGGCTCCCGCATCCGTCAGCATTAGTCTGCCTTCTTGCAGGATGTGGCTGTGGTCATGATTGTGCAGGGTTTGTCCGTTCTGTGTAAGGATAGTGGCAAATGAAACCATTCGTCCGTAAGAGGAAGCGATGCCGTCAAGCACTCCGGCTATGTATTGCTCGGATACTCCCGGTTTGCACAGACGCATGGCTGCCGTATGCATTTCATATCCTACGTTGCAGGCCTTGTCGATTTCCGCGATTTCGCATTCTTCTTTTACTGAACGCAGCGATACGACTGCCTTAATCAGTTCAAGAGAAGCATGTTTCTTGGTCATGGATGCCCGGATACCTGTCAAATCTTCCAGCAGCATCATATTATCGTAGCGATAGGGAGGGAGGAAGTGGATTTTTCTTCGTTGAGCGATGGCTTTTCCCACTATTTCTTTCAACATATCGAAAGGATAGCTTTTCTCAACTCCCACCTGTGCCGCCAGTTCTTTTACACTGGGTTGTGGGCCCATCCAGATGATGTCGTCCATGTCGACATCATTTCCAAAGAAATAATCTTTGCCATTGTCTATGTCGATGATGCCGGCATAACCCGGGTGTGAATGTCCGAAGAAATAGACAAAAGAACTGTCTTGTCTGAACTTGTATGTGTTGTCGGGGTAGTTGGCCGGTGCTTCATTGTTTCCTAAAATAAGAATGATACCGTTGCTCATCTTTTCCCGCAGCGCATTCCGACGTTTTTGATAAGTAAGAGAATCAAACATAGTTATTTCTTTTTGATGTAATGTTTGTGAAAATAATGTTGCAAATGTAGTAAATAAAATAGAAAAAATGGCTGCGGTGTAATGGAAAAACATATATTTGCAATTGCCAAGATTACTTTAAAAACTGAGGTCGTATGAATCTGGATTTACAAAAAACAGGGTTGGTTCTCGAAGGAGGAGGTATGCGAGGGGTGTTTACTTGTGGAGTCTTGGATTTCATGATGGATCACCACATGCAGTTCCCTTATGTGATAGGTGTGTCAGCAGGAGCTTGTAACGGATTGTCGTATATGTCTCATCAGCGAGGGCGGGCAAAGTTTAGCAACATCGATATGCTGGCAGAATATCATTATATCGGGTTGAAATATCTCTGGTATCAGCATAGTATTCTGGATCAGCATTTACTTTATGACTTGTTTCCCACCAAGATTCTTCCCTACGATTTTCAAGCCTATTTTAATAATCCTGCCCGTTTTGAGATGGTAACGACCAACTGCGTGACGGGAAGGGCTTGTTATCTGGAAGAGAAAGAAAACAGGGATGGCTGGAGACTGGTGGATATTGCCAAAGCTTCAAGCAGTCTTCCGTATGTCTGTCCGATTACGTATGTAGATGGGCGTCCGATGCTCGATGGAGGTATTGTTGATTCTATACCTGTCTTGCGGGCCATGAGTCAGGGTTATGAAAAGAATGTAGTAGTTCTTACTCGTAACAGAGGCTATCGTAAGACTGAAAAAGACATCCGGGTTCCCCGGTTTATTTATCGCCGTTATCCTCGGCTGAGGTTAGTGCTTAGCCGACGCTGTGCGGTGTACAATGAGCAGTTGGAGATGGTCGAGAAGTTAGAAGATGAAGGACGTATTATAGCGATTCGGCCGGAAAAGAAAGTGGTGGTGAATCGTATCGAGAAGGATATTAAGAAACTGACCGAATTATATGAGGAAGGATATGCCTGTGCGGAGAAAGTGTTGACACCTTATTTGAAAGTATAGGACATAAAAAAATCCGGAATGAACTTCCGGATTTTTTATTATTATTTTGCGAAGCTGACTGCACGGGTTTCACGGATAACCGTAATCTTAACTTGTCCCGGATAAGTCATTTCGTCCTGAATCTTCTTGGCGATTTCAGTTGACAAGCTTTCTGTCTGTTTGTCGTCAATCTTATCTGCACCTACAATGACACGCAACTCACGACCTGCCTGGATAGCGTAAGTCTTGGTTACACCCGGATAAGACATGGCCAATTGTTCGAGGTCATTCAGACGTTTGATGTAAGCCTCTACAATTTCCCGGCGTGCTCCCGGACGTGCACCAGAGATAGCGTCACATACTTGTACGATAGGAGCCAGAAGGCTGGTCATTTCCACTTCGTCGTGGTGTGCACCAATGGCATTGCAGATATCTGCTTTTTCTTTGTACTTTTCAGCCAATTTCATACCCAACAGTGCGTGTGGCAATTCCGGTTCTTCATCGGGTACCTTGCCAATATCATGCAGCAGTCCGGCACGTTTTGCTTTTTTCGGGTTCAGACCTAATTCCGAAGCCATTACTGCACACAAGTTGGCTGTTTCACGTGCATGCTGCAATAGATTCTGTCCGTATGAAGAGCGGTATTTCATTTTACCGATGATACGAATCAGTTCAGGATGCAATCCATGGATACCTAAGTCGATTGTGGTACGTTTACCTGTTTCAATGATTTCGTCTTCCACTTGCTTGCGTACTTTTGCAACCACTTCTTCAATACGTGCCGGGTGAATACGTCCGTCAGTTACCAGCTGGTGCAAGGCCAGACGTGCAATTTCGCGGCGTACCGGGTCAAAGGCTGAAAGTACGATTGCTTCCGGTGTGTCATCCACTACAATTTCTACACCTGTAGCGGCTTCCAGCGCGCGGATATTACGTCCTTCACGTCCGATGATGCGTCCTTTTATTTCATCCGATTCAATGTGGAATACAGTGACAGAATTTTCAATGGCAGTTTCAGTAGCCACTCTCTGAATAGACTGAATTACGATACGTTTCGCTTCACGGTTTGCGGTAAGCTTGGCATCGTCCATGATGTCATTGATGTAAGACTGCGCTTGTGTCTTCGCTTCTTCCTTCAGTGATTCCACCAAGCGTTCTTTTGCTTCTTCAGCCGACAAGCCTGAGATTGTTTCCAGTTTCTCTCTTTCCTGTGCCTGAAGGTTATCTAATTCCTCTTTCTTCTTTTCAATAATTACCAGCTGAGCATCCAGATTTTCTTTGATAGCTTCTGTTTCATTGCGTTTACGCTGAAGTTCTTCGTTCTTCTGGTTGAGCACCATTTCGCGTTGCTTTAACTTATTCTCAGCTTGCTGGATTTTCTGATTACGCTGGGCAACCTCTTTTTCCAAATCCGCTTTTTTATTCAAGAATTTTTCCTTTACTTCCAGAAGCTTGTTCTTCTTGATTACTTCAGCTTCAGTTTCGGCTTCTTTGATAATTGTGTCATATTTTGTCTTTAAGCCGTACTTAAAGAATCCATACGACAATGCCCCTCCCACCAGGAAGGCCACAATTGTTAGTATTACTGTCGTCAACATTATAATTAATTTAAGTATATAAATAAAAAACGCATAAACTCATCCGTTGGGAAAATCCCTTCGAATAAAGCTTATGCGTGAATTTCCTGTTATAATATCTTTCTATAAACCTTCGCCCCGGTCAGGTTGGATACATCTTTCAATGTCCTCTTCCAGTTCTTTAAGTTTTTCCATATAAGGTCGGGTGTCATTTCTTCCTTTCATGGATATATTTTCATACGCTAAATCAAGTGCCACCATCTTCCAGTGTTGTATGCTGTTGAATTCAGGAAAAGCACTGCGATATTTATTCAGTTTATAGTTAATCTGTTTGGCAGCTTCCCGGTAAGCTTCCTCTTCCGCAGGGAGTATGGACACAGGATACCGTTCGTTGTCAATTAGTAGATTAAATCTCTTTTTTTCGTCCATAAAAGTATATACTTTACCGCATTGTTATTCATTCAGCAAAGCGATGCATTTATCGACTTCACGCACAAGTTTCGCCAGTCTTTGTTTCGTATCGCGGAGGTCATTGTCGTTGATACTGAGTATGCGGGCGTTTTTCAAGTTGATATACTTGGCTTCCAATTCTTTATTATTATATTCCAATTGGGCTATTTCTGCACTCTTTCTGTCAATTTCATTTCTCAATGAGAGGTTTTCTTTTTTCAACTCTTCATAAAGAAACAGCAATTGTCTGAGTTTGCCTTCGAAAGTATGTAACAGTTTTTTGTCCTCTTCCGTCATTCGTATATCAAAAATGTGTATACAAATATACTGTATTGGTTGGAAAATCAAAAATATTTGTTGTGGATTTTATTAAAAATTGTGAGATTTCGTGGGTGTCAAATCTTTACGAATGGATTTTTTCTATCAGATAATTCTTTTTACCTTTGTCGTTGCATTGAGGTGACATTAAATGCAGTGTTTTTTAATCTTTTAAAAATCAAAAAGTTATGTATACAGTAATTAAACGCATGGAAATTTCGGCTTCACATCGCCTGAAACTTTCTTATGAGAGCAAGTGTGAAAACCTGCATGGTCACAATTGGATTATCACCGTATATTGCCAGGCAGAGCAATTGAATGAAGATGGTATGGTAGTTGATTTTACGCATATAAAGGAAGTGGTAAAAGGACAGCTTGACCATAAGAACCTGAACGATGTGCTTCCTTGTAATCCTACGGCCGAAAATATTGCTCGGTGGATTTGTGAGCAGGTACCCCATTGTGTGAAGGTGGAAGTGTGTGAGTCTGAAGGTAATCGGGTGATTTATGAAAAAGATTAATGAGATATTCTATAGCCTTCAGGGGGAAGGCTTCCATGTGGGTACACCTGCCGTCTTTGTCCGTTTCTCAGGATGTAACTTAAAGTGTGAGTTTTGTGATACGCGCCATGAAGAAGGAGTCATGATGTCGGATGAAGAGATACTGGAACAAGTCTGTCAGTATCCTTGCAAGACGGTAATTTTGACAGGTGGTGAGCCGGGACTGTGGGTGGATGAAGATTTAGTTGCTGCCTTGCATAAGGCTGGAAAATACGTTTGCATTGAAACAAATGGCACATGTGTACTTCCTGAGTCGATTGACTGGGTTACCTGTTCTCCCAAATTAGGTGCTTCGTTACATGTCCGTCGTATGGATGAGGTGAAGGTGGTTTTTTTAGGGCAGGATGTATCCCCTTATCTTCAATTAAAGGCTTCTTCTTATTTTTTGCAGCCCTGTTCTTGTCGGAATACGGCAGAGGTCGTAGAATACATCAAGTCTCATCCTCAGTGGCGACTGAGTCTGCAAACCCATAAACTGATTGATATTCCCTGAATTCTGTCATACAATTTGTAAGAATATGCATTTTGCGGGAGTTGTTGTTTTTTAACATCCTTCTCCTCCGTTTTTGTTAATAAACATATTTTTTGTTTGAAACAGATGAAAAAAGATACTCCTGCTGAACACTTTCAGCAGGAGTATCACAACACAAAAACTAAACTAGACTTAACTAAACTATTCTAAAAGAAGTTTCACAACTTCCGTTTTATTATGTACGACACAAATATAGGGTTTAGATTGATTGTATCCAAAGAAAAACAGTAAAAAAAACGATTGTTTCAAAAAAAAAGGTTGAAAATACAACAAAAACTCAAATAGTATGTTTATTAACATAATTTTGGAGCTCTTGTTTGTAGCTGTCCGATATAGGGATGTAGTCCTTTCCAAAAACAATCCTTCCTTTTTCTATGATTTTTATTTTTTGTTTTTGCACAATGAAAGACCGGTGAATCCGGATAAACCGGTTAGCCGGCAGTTTGTCTTCCATCATTTTCATACTGACCAGTGAAAGTATGGGGCGTGGATTATCTTCCAGATGTATCTTGATGTAGTCTTTCAATCCTTCAATGTAAAGAATCTTATCCAGTTCAATTTGAATCAGCTTATAGTCGCTTTTCACATAGATATACTTCAAGTCATCTGACGATTGTATGTCGGCTGGTGATGTTTCGGCCTTTTGAAGCAGTTCAAACCATTGCACCGCTTTGTTGACGGCTTTCATAAAATCTGTATAGCTGATAGGCTTGAGTAGGTAGTCAAGGGCATTTACCTTATATCCGTCTAATGCATATTGTCCGAAAGCTGTGGTAAATATGATACGCGTATTCCCTGGGACGATTTTGGAGAACTCCAGTCCGTTCAATTCCGGCATCTGAATATCCAGGAAAATAAGATCCACGGGATGTTCGGTCAGCAACTCCATAGCCTGAATGGCACTGGAGTAAGCACCACACAGCTCAAGCGATGGCGTTTTCTTTACATAACTTTCCAGCAGGCCGAGTGCCAGAGGTTCATCATCGACAATAGCGCATTTTATTATCATGGCAGTATCTTTTTATTGTTGTCAGGAATTTTAATGGTCAGTATGGAACTGTATTCTTTCTGGTTCGAACTTATTTGCTGGTGCCATTCATAGCGTCCGGCATACAGCAGTTCCAGTCTTTTGCGTACTTGTTCCAGTCCGATGCCTGAACCACTTTTATCCATTGCGTTCTTCGGGTAATTGCTATTGCGTATCACGCAATGGATTTCGTCATCCTTTTCTGTTAGCGTAATGTCTATAAAGCTGGGTTCGGTAGGAGAGATTCCATGCTTGAAGGCATTTTCAATGAGTGAAATAAACAGCAGCGGAGCTACCGGGCTTTGGCTGTCTGGCCGGATTTGAAAATTCGTATTGATTTTGACCGCAGATGAAACCCGGATTCGCATGAGCTCGATATAGTTTTGAATAAATTCCACCTCTTTAGTCAAGGGAACAAATGTTTCCTGATTGTCATACAGTACATAACGCAGCAGTTTACTGAGCTCTTGGATGGCTTGCTGTGCTTTTTCCGTATCAAAGGCCGTCAGGGCATAAATATTGTTCAGGGTGTTGAGCAGAAAATGCGGATTCAGCTGGTTTCGCAAGTTTTTCAGTTCTGCTTCTGTTCGGCTCTTCACTGCTTCACGGCGTTCCAGTTCCGTGGCACTCCAACGCAGACTCATACGGATGGCTACACTTAATCCTACGGTAAAGATCATGCTCGTGATGTCCCTTATATAAAATATGTATTGAGGAGGTAAATGAGGACGTCGTGGAGCCGGGGGAGGAAAGGCTATGATATTATGCCAGTAGCGGAGCCCAATGGATACCACTAAAATAAGGAGGATATTCAAGAGAATAAACTGTCCCGTATGTTCCTTAAAAAGCACCTTAGGAATAAATAACAGGTAATTGATATAAAAGATAACGAAGAAAGAAAGAGACACGCCAGAATGGTTGATAAACTCTCTCCAGTCGATACTGCCGCTGTCATCTTGGGTAAAGAACAGTGGAAATCCGAAAAACAACCCCCAGCATATAATGTGGATTGTCAATTCAAGTAAGCGGTGCTTGTTGTGAGTTATATGAACCATACGGAATTGATTTAAAACAAAGATACGATTTTTTTAATAAAAGTCCGGCTACCTCAAGCGGTTTATGTTGGGAAACATTCACTGCTGAATGGCAGCCGGACAGGAAACCAAAGTTATGAAGAACAAAGTAGTTCCGTTATTTATTCATAGCGCAGTGCCTCAATCGGGTCAAGGTCGGCCGCTTTTTTAGCCGGATACCACCCGAAGAATACACCGGTAAATGTACAGACGGCAAACGAAAGCAATACGCTCCAAGGCTGGATGAAGACAGGCCAGTGAGCCACACTCTTGATGATGAAGCTGGCACCGCAGCCTAAAATCACTCCGATCAAACCTCCGGTGATACTGATCAGGATAGATTCTATCAGGAACTGCGACAGAATATCAATTCCTCTTGCACCTACAGACATACGAAGTCCGATTTCACGTGTACGTTCCGTCACACTCACATACATGATGTTCATGATACCAATACCACCCACTACCAGTGAGATTCCGGCAATGCAGGCCAGCAAGGTAGTCATCAAGTCGGTTGTGGTATTCAGCATGGAACTAAGTTCCTGCTGTGTACGTATGGTGAAATCATCGTCGTCTGCTTCCTTCAGTTTATGCTCACGTCGTAAAATATTCGTGATTTCATCTACGGCTTCTTCCGTCATGTCTTCCGTCAAGGCTGAGGCAAAAATACCGCTCAGGTAAGTTTGTGCCAGCAAACGTTTCATTACGGTGGTGTAAGGGGATAATACCACATCGTCCTGGTCCATACCCATAGAGTTGTATCCTTTGGATTTCAGCACACCCACTACCCGCAAAGGCACCTGGTTGCAGCGGATAATCTTTCCAATCGGGTCCTGACCGTCGGGGAACAGGTTGTCTACAATTGTTTTACCGATGACACAGACTTTGGCAGCCGTACGTATATCCTCTTCAGTGAACATCTCACCTTGTTCTACGGTGAGCTGGCGAATTGTAAGGTAGCCGATGCTGACTCCGCTGACAGAAGAAGGGTAGTTGTTGGAGCCCGAAATCAACTGTCCGGAGGCAGATACATTCGGACTGATGGCCGACAAGTACATACATTCGTCGCGCAGTGTTTCATAATTCTCCAGTTTCAGTGTCTGCATGCTCGAAGGGTCCTGCCGGACTCCACCTCTCATTTCAGCTCCCGGATGAATCATAATCATGTTGGAGCCCATTTCAGAAATCTGCTTCTGGATGCTTCGTTTAGAGCCTTGTCCGATGGCCAGCATGGCAATGACAGAGGCCACACCGATGATGATTCCTAACATGGTCAGGAACGCACGGAGTTTGTTGTTGGCCAAAGCTCTGAAAGCTATTTTAAAAAGGTTTGTTCCGTTCATAAGTCATTTCTTAATTAGTCACGTCAATCGTCGTCATTTTTCGGCAGGGCAGCTAATGCTTCTGCAGCTGACAGAATATGAGGGTTGGTCACGTCTTCAATGACATGTCCGTCACGCAGGCGGATATTCCGGCTGCTGTATTGTGACAGTTCCGGATTGTGTGTCACGAAGATAATGGTACGTCCTTCCTGGTGCAGTTTCTGGAAAAGAACCAGAATCTCAAATGAAGTACGTGTATCCAGGTTACCGGTAGCCTCGTCTGCCAGGATTACCGCCGGATTGTTGACCAGTGCGCGGGCAATGGCCACACGCTGCATCTGTCCTCCTGACATCTGGTTGGATTTATGTTCCAGACGGTCAGCCAGTCCTACTGCCTTCAGGGCTTCAATGGCACGCCGACGACGTTCGACTGCACTGACTGAGCTGTTGTACATCAGAGGAAGTTCCACATTTTCTACGGCTGTAGTTTTCGGCAGCAGGTTGTAGTTCTGGAATACAAATCCGATTTTCCGGTTACGCAGTACTGCCCTTTGCGGCTTGCTCATGGTGCGTACGGATACTCCGTCAAGCAGATACTCTCCGCTGGTGGGTGTATCCAGGCATCCCAAAGTGTTCAGTAAAGTAGATTTTCCTGAACCGGATGTTCCCATGATGGTGACGAATTCTCCTTCCTGTATGCTGAATGAAACTCCGCGCAAGGCATGGACCGTTTCGTCTCCCACCTGGAAATTCCGTTTGATATTTTGCAATTCTATGACAGTCTTTTTCATAAGAGTATCTCCTTATTTCTGTTTTTTCTTGTCACCTCCCGGAGGGCCTGGCATGAACGGGCTTCTTTCACCGCCAGCCATTTCATCAGCATTGGCATTGTTATCGAAGCCTTTCAGTACGGTTTCTGTTACGATAGGAGTGCCTTCGCTCAGTCCTTCCAGAATTTCAGTATGACTTCCGTCGCTCAGACCGATTTTTACAGGATGTGCCGTGAATCCGTTGGCATTCATAGTCCATACCTTGTGTGCACCTTCGCAGTCTGTAATGGTCTTGTTGCCCACCAACTGTTTTTCCGGTGTAAAACGCAGTGCCTTGTTGGGTACCGTTATCACGTTGTCACGGGTGTCGGTGTAGATGGTCACGTTGGCAGTCAGTCGGGGTTTCAGTTTCAAATCCGGGTTGTCGGCAGTAATTACCACTTCGTAAGTGACTACCGTCTCGCTGCTTGTAGTGGTACTGCTCGAACTGCTGCTGTTTACACTACCCAAGCGAATCTGATATACCTTTCCTTCGAATACGTCATCAGGATAGGCATCTACGGTGAAGGTTACTCGGGCACTGTCTTTTATTCCGGCAATGTCGGCTTCATCCACATCGGCTACTACCTGCATCTTAGTCAAGTCGGCCGCAATGGTGAACAGTGTCGGAGTCTCAAAACCGGAAGCCACGGTCTGTCCTTCTTCCACGTCCTTGCTCGTTACGATACCATTAATAGGAGAAGTGATAGTGGCGTATGAAAGATTCCGTTCCGCTTTGGCTAAGGCTGCTTGCGTCTGTTCGTATGTACTTTTAGCACGTTCATAGTCGTACACATTTTGTTCGTAGTCTGTTTCGCTGATCAGCTGTTTCTCGTGTAGTGCTTTGTTTCTCGTGTATAGTTTCTTCTGGTAGTCGTATTCGGCCTTTGCGCCGTTGTATGTAGCTTGCGCTGATTGTAAATCGCTGAGCAGCGTTACCTTATCCATCTCGGCTATCACTTCACCCTGTTTTACTACGGAGTTATAGTCAATATATATCTTGTCAATGATACCTGAAACCTGAGTACCTACCTCTACTTCAGTGACCGGTTCGATGGTTCCTGTAGCTGTAATGGAATTGCTGATATTTCCTCGTGTAACTTTTTCAGTCACGAAGTCTACCTTGCCCTGTGCATTCTTCTTTCCGAAAATCCAGAATCCTGCTACAGCCAGCACGAGTACGACACCGGCTGCCAAAATTATTTTTTTCTTGTTCATATTGTTTGGTGATTATAATTCAATGTCTTTTCCTGCATAAAAATCGAGTAATGTACGATTCAAAATAGCCATATACTTAGCCTGAACCCGTTGCTGCTGTGCACTGAGCAGGTTATTTTTCTCGGTCAGCAGTTCAACCGTATTTTTCATACCCAGTCTGAACTGTTCATTGACCATATCAAAACTGGTCTGGCTGCTTTTCAGTTTCACTTCAGCTGCTGCATATTGTTGCTGTGCATTGAGCGCATCCAGCCAGAGTGTTTCAATCTCGGTGTAAAGCCCTTTTTGCTTGTCCTGCAAGTTCAGCAGTGAAGAGTTGTATTGGAACTGAGCTTTTTCTACCGCACTTTTGCTCTGTCGGTTATTAAAGATAGGTACACTTACTGTCAGGCCAATCATGTTGTTCCATCCGTATTTCATCTGTTGCGCCCAGTTGTTCTGGCTTGCATTGTTGGTCATGCTGGAAGTAGATGCCGACAAGCTGATACTTGGATAATACCCGCTTTTAGCTGCAGAAATAGCCAACTTGGAATTGTCAATACTCAGCTTACTGCTTTGTATTTCCGGACGGTTGGCCAGTGCCGTTTGGTAAACCTCGTCTTGATTGGGGAGTAGCTGCATCACTTTTTCATCGTCAAGTACCGGAAGTTCCAGTTCCATTTCCATGTTTCCGTCCAGTTCCAGCATTTGTTTCAGTTGAAGTTTATAGTTTCTCAGTGAGCTTTCGGAGGTTACCAGCTGGTACTGGTCATTACCGACTTGTGCTTCCAGTTGGGCCAAATCTGCTTTCGAAATACTACCCTGATTAAAAAGTTCTTTCGCGCGTTCATAGGTAGCTTTACTTACTTCCAGCGTACCTTTATTAATGTTTACCGATTCATCCGCATACAGAATCTGCAGGAAAAGTTTGGTAATCTCTTCCTTGAGCGTGTTTTCCGTTTCGGCTACGGTCAGTTCCGCTATTTCCTGATTCTTCTTTTGCTGTTTGATGTTGTTCAGGCGCTGTCCGCCGTTCCATAGTGTCCATTGTGCAGACAAACTGTAGCTGCCGTTATAGGTAGTTTTATTGTTACTGCTGATGATTTCAGTACCACTGACTGTGGCGCTGTTTTCCTGATAAGGACGGTTCACGATGTTGTGTCCGGTGTTGAACGAGAGGCTTGGAAAGAGTGCAGCCTTTGCTGTCTTTACATCCACTTCGCTTTCCTGTAAGGAAATCTTGTTCTGCTGTAACTGGATATTTTTCTCCAGCGCATAGTTTATGCAATCTTCAAGCGACCAGGTTTGTTTTTCCTGTGCATTTGCCGACAGGAAAGTCGCGAGTGCGGCGAAGAAAATGAGTTCTCTTTTTTTCATATTTCGTTTAATTTTTACATTGCAAATGTATTTCATAATAAAAAAAGAGGCAAAATAGATAGATTTACCCACAGAATATCTCGATAAACCCTTGTTTTTTCCCGATAAAGTACTTACTTTGTAATCATTATAAAAATAGACTATGATTAAAAGGAATCTCATTCGTGTTTTTTATTTTTATCGTGATGGTTTTCGGGAGATGACCTGGGGGCGTGTCCTTTGGGCGATTATCCTGATAAAGCTTTTTGTCATGTTTTTTGTGCTGAAACTGTTTTTCTTCCCTTCCTTCCTGAAAGGAAAGACGGAGGCCGAGAAGCAGGACTATGTGGGCCTGGAGCTGACAAACCGGATGGCAGAATAATTATACCTTATTTATATTAGTAACTGATAAAGTAATTTCTTATGCTTGAAACAATCGACACTTCAATGATTGACTGGTCAAGGGCACAGTTTGCCTTGACCGCCATTTACCATTGGCTGTTTGTACCGCTGACTTTAGGGTTGGCTGTGATTATGGCTACAATGGAGACATTGTATGTACGTACAGGAAATGAATTCTGGAAGCGTACGGCAAAGTTTTGGATGAAACTGTTTGGAATAAACTTTGCCATTGGAGTGGCAACCGGTTTGATTCTGGAGTTTCAGTTTGGTACGAACTGGAGTAACTATTCCTGGTTTGTGGGTGACATATTCGGTGCTCCGCTGGCCATAGAAGGTATTTTAGCTTTCTTCATGGAAGCCACTTTCGTGGCTGTCATGTTCTTTGGATGGCATAAGGTGAGCAAAGGTTTTCATCTGGCTTCTACCTGGCTTACCGGTTTGGGAGCCACGATTTCTGCCTGGTGGATTCTGGTGGCTAATTCCTGGATGCAGTACCCGGTGGGGATGGAGTTTAATCCGGAAACCATGCGCAACGAAATGGTTGATTTCATGGCAGTGGCCTTCTCGCCAGTGGCAGTGGTGAAATTTTTCCATGCTGTATTAAGTAGCTGGATGCTCGGAGCCGCTTTCGTCATCGGAGTCAGTGCCTGGTATCTGATTCGTAAACGTGAAAAAGAATTTGCACTTGCCAGCATGAAGGTGGCAGCGGCAGTCGGATTGTTTGCTGCCCTGGTAACAGCCGGTACAGGCGATAAGTCCGCCTATCAGGTGGCTCAGGTACAACCTATGAAATTGGCTGCCATGGAAGCGCTTTATGAAGGAGGCACGCATGAACCTCTGACGGTGGTAGGTTCCATCAAGATACCCGAAATGCTTTCTTTCCTTGCTACGCATAGCACGGCAGGATATGTGCCGGGTATCAATAACCTGCTGGAAGGAGGCTATACATTACCCGATGGTTCAACGGCTCTTTCGGCAGATGAAAAGATGGTGAACGGCAAGAAAGCCATTACTGCACTGGCCGATTTCCGTCGGGCAAAAGAAGAAGGCGATGAGGCTTCCATGCAGATTGCACGCAGTGCCTTGAAGGAATACATGCCTTATTTCGGCTACGGATACATTCAGGATAAAGAAGACCTTGTACCTCATGTAGGTCTGCTCTTCTGGTCTTTCCGTGTGATGGTAGGGTTAGGTATGTATTTCATACTGTTCTTCCTGGTTATTTTATTCCTCGTATGGAAAAAGCGGCTGGCAGAACTCAACTGGCTGCACTGGATTTCCTTGTGGAGCATTCCATTGGCTTACATTGCCAGTCAGGCAGGATGGATTGTGGCCGAGATGGGACGCCAGCCCTGGACAATTCAGGATTTGCTGCCGGTCAATGCGGCGGTGTCAAAACTGGAAACGGGCTCCGTGCAAACCACTTTCTTCATTTTCCTTATCATGTTTACCGTGCTGCTTATTGCCGAAATCGGTATCATGGTAAAAGCCATCCGTAAAGGTCCGGAAGAAAAATAAACTAACCGATACATCATTTTAAAACCGAAAAATATGGATTCAACTTATATATTCTTGCAGCATTACTGGTGGTTCCTGGTTTCCTTATTAGGAGCCTTGCTGGTCTTTTTGCTGTTTGTGCAGGGAGGAAACTCTTTGCTCTATTGCTTGGGACGTACCGAAGAAGAACGTACGTTGCTGGTTAATTCCACCGGACGTAAATGGGAATTTACCTTTACCACTCTGGTCACTTTCGGAGGAGCCTTTTTTGCTTCTTTCCCTCTGTTTTATAGCACCAGCTTCGGAGGAGCTTACTGGTTGTGGATGATTATTCTCTTCAGCTTTGTGCTTCAGGCTGTGTCCTACGAATTTCAGTCGAAACTCGGCAACTGGCTGGGCAAGCGTACCTATCAGTTCTTCCTGGTGCTGAATGGCATTGTAGGTCCGCTATTGTTGGGAGCGGCTGTCGCTACTTTCTTTAACGGCTCCAACTTTGTGGTGAGCAAAGGAAACCTTACCGACGAAATGATGCCGGTCATCAGCCATTGGGGTAACGGATGGCATGGACTGGATGCGTTTGCCGACCCGTGGAACCTCATATTAGGTTTTGCGGTACTCTTCCTTGCCCGTTTGTTAGGAAACCTCTATTTCATTAACAACATCCGTCATGAAGCGTTGAATGCCCGTTTCCGCCGTCAACTGATAGCCGATGCGGTGCCCTTCCTTGTATTCTTCCTGGCATTTGTGATTCGCACCTTACTGAAAGACGGGTTTGCTGTCAATCCGGAAACGGGGCAGATTGTAATGGAACCTTTCAAGTATCTCCATAACTTTATAGCGATGCCTTATCTGCTGGTGCTGTTCCTGTTAGGCGTAGTCGGGGTGCTGTATGGCTTGGGAAAAAGCATTTTCTGCAAGACCTATACCCGCGGTATCTGGTTTGCCGGTGTGGGTACGGTGCTGACGGTACTGGCCTTGCTGTTGGTTGTAGGTTATAATCATACCGCTTATTATCCTTCTACAGCCGATTTACAGAGTTCACTGACCATCGCCAACAGCTGCTCCAGCCAGTTTACCCTGAAAACCATGGCTTATGTATCTATTTTAGTTCCTTTTGTACTGGCCTATATTATTTATGCATGGCGTGCCATCGACCGTAAGCCGCTGACTATGGAAGAAATCAAAGAAGACGAGCACAGTTATTGATGCATGCCGTCTGTAACAGCGTATAACACACCGTCGTCCGAAGCAGAAAATCGGGCGACGGTTATTTTTTGCAGAAAAATGCAGAAATCTCACGTAAAAATCTTTTCTGGTTCGTATATAGCTTTATACATTTGTAATTATTGAAGCTTGAAGATATGAAAAGACTGATTTTAACCGTACTATATGTTTTCCTGTGTTTGGGAATGCAGGCAGCCGCTTCTTTCCCGTTCCGCCATATCGGTATTCGTGACGGACTTCCCGACAATTATGTGAAAAATGTATTCGGGCTTCCCGACGGACGTTTGGGAGTGCGTACGACTTCTTTGCTGAGCTTTTACGACGGAAAGAATTTCATCAACTATCCGTTGTGGAAGGCTCCGGTATATGGCATTGACCAGGAATCAGTCATTCCTCTTCAGTACCTGGATGCCGATGGAAGAATCTGGCTGAAAGAAAAAGGAAATTTGAAAATCTTTGACTTGGACAAGGGCGGATTTATTCAGCCGGATACGCTATTAGCTGGGTGGGGCGTAAAAGAAAAGATTTCAAATGTGTTCATTGATTCCAATCTTCACGCCTGGCTGGTGACAGCTTCTCAGCGTGTACTCCTTTATGATACAAAGAACCATCAGTTGCAGACCATAGGAGAAGACCGGCATTTCCTGAATGGAAATGGTACGCTGATGGCAGTGGAGTCATACGGTAATGTGAGCTGGATGCTGCATGAAAGCGGTTTGCTGCGTGCCTATGACCGGAATCAGAAGAAATTTATCCGGCAGGAAACCTTCTTGTTAAATCGATTGAAGAGTGACCAGCAGGTATTAATCCGGATGCTGGACAGTGGTGACTTCTGGATTGCCTGGAATGAGGGTGCAGGATTTTATATGTGTGCTACGCATGAGTGGAAAGAAGTAGACTTACAATCTTCTGAGTATATATGCATTAATTCCTGCGATGTAGATTTGTCTGGAAATTTATTTATAGGAACTACGGGGCATGGAGTTTATTTTATCGATAAGTACAACTTTTCTGTTACGTCAAGCGATCCGTTGGGAAATTCTTTGAAAAGGCCTAATTTAACTAATGTGCATAGTGTCTATGTAGATAAAAAAAGTGGTACATTTTGGGTTGGACTTTTTAATCAGGGTTTAGCTTATTTTCATCCTAGTATGAATAACTTTATTTTGTATGATAGTAATCGTCTAAAGGGAAATTGGGCTAACGAGGATGTTTTATGTATGCTTGAGATGGAAGATGCTTCTTTATTATTAGGGACGGATCAAGGGTTGTATCAATTGTCTTCTGATAGAAAAAGTGTGTCATGTCCTTATAAAGAATTATCTACTCAATCTTTTCGAGTGGCCTTTAGAGATAGGAAAGGGAGAATTTGGTTAGGTACTTATCCGGAAGGACTGTATTGTATTAATCAAGGAAAATTGTTTCATTATAAATTCCCTGCACGTAAAGGAATGGAAGTAAATGCTATTCGTGCTATCGTTGAGGATGAACAGGGGAACTTGTGGGTCAGTGTTGTCGGAGGAGTCGGGTTGTTTGATCCTCATACGGGTGAATTGAAGTTACTGAGAGATAGATATCCGGAATTAGCTCAATTTAGAATAGCTAATGCGTTGATATTAGAACCTTCGGGTAGATTGGTGGTAGGAGCAGACAATGGAATTTATTTTTATGACATAAAGAAAGATAGTCTTTATATACCCGGACATGCAAAAGAAAATGACCCTTTCCAGATTTTGGCAGGCGAGAAATACAATTGTATGCTGAACGATAGCCGGGGATTGTTATGGATGGGTACCCAGTACGGAATAAAGGTACTTTCTCCAGACCGGAAGATTGATGTGTTGGGGGAAGAACATGGATTTGAAAATCTGACCATTCAGGCCATGCAGGAAGACTATAATAATGAAGTCTGGATTACTACGATTAATGCATTGTATAAGGTAAGTGTTGCAAAAGAAGGAGGGCAGAATGAGTATAGTGTAGTATGCTTAGACCGTAATTATAGCCAAGATTGGAATGACTTGTATGAGTTTTGTTCCATGCGGACACGGAAAGGAGAACTTTGTTTTGGCAGAATGGATGGGTTTTATTTGTTTTCTCCTGAAAATGTGGTGTTCACGCCTTGTGTTATGCCCCCTTTATTTATCGGATTCCGTTTGTTTAACGAACCAGTTTTATGTGGAGAAGAGTACCATGGCAGAGTCTTGTTTCCTCAGTCAATCGAAAAGGTACGGTCGGTAACACTGAATTATGATGAAAATTTCCTGACCTTTGACTTTTCCAGTCTGAATTTTGTAAATCCTTCACAAACCTATTTCCGTTATCGTTTAGAGGGAGCTGATAAAAAGTGGAATGAAATAGTTTCCGATAAGGGGCAGGGAAGCGTAGTGTATAATAATTTGTTGCCGGGTGAATACACGTTTCATGTGATGAGTGCCGGAAACGATCATGTATGGAGTCCAGAGTCTGTTTTTTGGGTTACTATCCGTCCTCCATTCTGGGCTACAGGATGGGCCTTTGCTTTTTATTTTTTGTGTCTGATAGGGATGTCCGTTTTAGGAGTGAGGTATGTGTACCGGAAAAATAATCAGAAACTGATTCGATTGAAAGCACAGCAGGCAGCTCAACAGAAGGAGGAACTGAATCAGTTGAAGTTTCGGTTCTTTACCAACATCAGTCACGAACTTCGGACCCCGCTTACTTTGATACTTACTCCATTGGAAGTACTTCGGAAGAAAGTGACCGACGAGCAGGTACTTCGTCAGCTTGATACGGTCTATAAGAATGCACAAGAGCTATATACCCTTGTCAATCAGTTGCTCGATTTTCGTAAGATGGAAATGAAAATGGAAAAACTTCATCTTACCGCGGGCGATTTGGAAGAGTTTGTGTCAGCATTGTATGCTAATTTTCAACCCTTTGCCAAGGAAAAGCAGCTGGATTTTCGTCTGGAGCTTTCAGCTGCTCATTGGTATATGAATTTTGATCATGAAAAGTTGCATCGTATTCTCAATAATCTGCTTTCGAATGCATTCAAGTTTACGCCGGAAGGAGGGCGTGTAGTGCTTTCTTTGTCAGCAGAGGAAGTTGAAGGGCATTCTTTTGCCAATATAACAGTTTCAGATACAGGAATTGGCATATCAGATGAGGCATTGAAGCATATTTTTGAGCGCTTTTATCAAGTACAGCATCCGGACGACAGCAAGGTTGGAAGTGGAATTGGGTTGCATTTGGTGAAGGAATATGTAGAGTTACATGAGGGAACGATTCGTGTAGAAAGTCAGCTGGGAAAAGGAACGTCCTTTATTGTACGAATTCCGATGGATTTGAAGATGTCAGAAGAAACAACTTTAGCTTCGGATACTTCCGATGACCGGAAAAAACTTTTGATAGTGGAAGATAATCAGGATTTCCGTCATTTCCTCAAGGAGCAGCTTTCAGAAACGTATCAGGTAATTGATGCACCAGATGGTGAAGAAGGGGAAAAACTTGCTGTCAAACAGAATCCGGACTTGATTATCAGTGATATAATGATGCCGAAAGTGGACGGGCTGGAGTTGTGCCGCCGTATCAAGCACAACGTACAGACATCGCATATCCCGGTTATCCTGTTGACAGCCCGTAGTGGAGACGAGGCAAAAATCAGCGGTTATGCGGTTGGGGCAGATTCCTATATATCCAAACCTTTCAGCTTTGATGTGCTACTGGTGCGTATCAAGCAGCTTATCGAGCAGCAGGAGGGCCGGAAGAAAGAATTCCGCAAGACGCTGCGTGTCAATCCCAGTCGCATAACAATTACTTCTATTGATGAGCAGTTGCTTCAGAAAGCCCTGAAATTGATAGAAGAACATATTGACAATTCCGAGTATAACGTGGAGCAACTGAGTGCCGATATGGGAATGAGCCGTATGAATCTCTACAGGAAGTTGCAGGCTATTACCGGACAGACTCCAACGGAATTTATCCGTACCATTCGTTTGAAACGGGCTGCCCAGCTCCTTCAGGACGGAAAACTGAACGTGTCGGAAGTGGCCGACCGGGTGGGATTCAGCTCTTCCAGCTATTTTACCAAATGCTTTAAGGAGCAGTTCGGCGTATTGCCTACGCAGTATTCCGAGACAGATGAGTCTGGTAAAACAGATGAAAAATAAAGCTTCCAAAAACGTAAGTGCGTTTAGGTTCAAACGCAAGTGCGTTTTATTTGAAACGCAAGTACGTTTTGATCAAAACGCAAGGACGTTTGAGTTGAAACGCACTTGCGTTTTTTTAGTGAATATATGGTTGTTTGTTTTACACTTTTTATTATCTTTATTTTCAGGCTTTAAGGAGAAACTTTTATATTTGTATATTCTTAATACAAATCTGATAAATACCATGAAAAAACTATTTTTGCTGGTTGTGCTTTGGCTTTCTTTGCTGACAGGAATACAGGCACAATTTCCTAAAGCAATCTTTCCCGGTGATTATCCGGATCCTTCTATCCTGCGCGACGGGAAGGATTACTACATGACGCATTCTCCTTTTTGTTATGCTCCCGGATTGCTTATCTGGCATTCCACTGATTTGCTGCACTGGGAGCCGGTTTGCAGAGCATTGTCTGAATATGAAGCTTCGATTTGGGCACCCGACCTGCTGAAATACCAGAACCGTTATTACATTTATTATCCCACATCTACGGGCGAGAACTATGTGATTTATGCCGACAATATTCGCGGTCCGTGGAGTAAACCGGTAAAGCTGGATGTAAAAGGCATTGACCCCGGTCATGTGGTAGGAGAAGATGGAAAGCGTTACCTGTTTACCAACAACGGCTGGATTACCCCTTTGAGTGATGACGGACTGAAAGTCACCGGAAAGAGCCGGAAGGTGTACGACGGTTGGGAATATCCGGCCAACTGGGTTACAGAGGGGAAGGATATATACCTGGAATCTCCCAAGCTACTTTATAAAGACGGATATTATTACATGATGTCGGCCGAAGGAGGAACTGCCGGACCGGCTACCAGCCACATGTGTGTGGTGGCACGTTCCAAATCGGTGTTCGGGCCGTGGGAAAACTCACCTTATAACCCCATTGTACATACTTACAGTGCCAGTGAAAACTGGTGGTCAAAAGGTCATGGTACCCTGATAGATGACGTGAACGGTAACTGGTGGGTGGTCTATCATGCTTACGCCAACGGCTACCATACGTTGGGGCGCTCTACCTTGATTGAACCGATAGAATGGACTAGCGACGGATGGTGCCGTACCACACAGGACGCTGTCTGGTTAAGTGAAAACAGACAACCGGAATGGAAGATGGAACTGTCGGATGATTTCAGTAAACCTGAATTGGGTCTTCAGTGGACATTCTGGAAGGAATATGCGCCCAAAGCTTTGACATTTACGGAAGGGGAAATGCAGGTGAAGGCCAAGGGACACACTCCGGCAGACGGCCGTTTGCTGTTGGTCACAGCTATGGATAAATGCTATGAAACGGAAGTCGAAGTGAGGTTGGGAAATGGAAACATCGGAGGTTTGTTGTTGTACTACAATGAAGAAGCCTACGCAGGAGTGACATCCGATGGAAAGAATTTCACGGTGTACCGGGGAGAGGAAAAACCTTTGACGGTAGCTAATAAAATAGGTAAAAACTTTCGGGTGAAACTACTGAATCAGGGCAACCGCCTGAAAATGTCTGTCAGTGCAGATGGAAAGTCCTGGGAAGTGCTTTCCCAGAATGTGGATGTTGCTCGTCTGAACCACAATGTGTATAAAGGATTTTACGCTCTTCATCCGGCCTTGTTTGCTGCTGGAAAAGGAAAAACAGGTTTCCGCAATTTCCGTTATCGCAATGCCATTCCCGAAGAAAAAGACATGGGAGCCTATCTGATGGTTTTCCATCGGGATGAGACACACGGTTTGTATATGGCCGTGAGTCGTGACGGTTATACCTTTACGGCAGTGAATGAAGGAGAGCCTGTGCTGGCCGGTGACACGATAGCCCAGCAGCGAGGCATCCGTGACCCTCATATTTTCCGCGGACCGGATGGTGCCTTTTATTTAGCTATGACCGATTTGCATGTGTTCGGTTTGCGCGACGGTTATCGCAAGACGGAGTGGGAGCGCGGACCGGAATACGGCTGGGGAAATAACCGGGGACTTGTATTGATGAAATCCTGGGATTTGATTCACTGGAACCGGGCAAATATCCGTTTCGACAAGCTTTCAGCCGGATTGGGCGAAATTGGCTGTGTATGGGCACCCGAAGTGGCATACGATGACAAGAAAGGCAAGCTGATGATTTATTACACCATGCGTTTCAAGAGCGAGGCCAACAAATTGTACTATGTGTATGTGAACGATGATTTCAATAAGATAGAAAGCACGCCACAGATTTTGTTTGAGTATCCGATGGACGGTGTGTCTGCTATTGATGGAGACATTACCAAGATAGGAGATAAATATCATTTATTCTATGTGGCACACGATGGTGTAGGTGGTATCAAGCAGGCGGTATCTGACCGGATGAACGGTGGTTATGTGTATGATGCCCGTTGGTATGACTTTGAACCCAAAGCATGCGAAGCCCCCAACGTATGGAAAAGGATTGGAGAGGACAAGTGGGTATTGATGTATGACATTTTCAGCATTCATCCTCATAACTTTGGTTTTGCGGAAACCTCCGATTTTGTACATTTCAAGAACCTGGGCCACTTCAATGAAGGAGTCATGAAAACCACCAACTATACTTCGCCCAAGCACGGAGCAGTGATTCATCTGACAAAAGAGGAAGCAGATAATCTGGAGGAATACTGGAAGACGCATCAGCGGAAGTATGCTCGTGAAACATTCCTTCGCCAGCAAGGCCAACACACTGATAAATGAGAAATAATAAATAGTAAAAATGTAAAGTAACAATGTAACAGGAAGCCGCAGGAATACTCTCAGAGGGTGTTCCTGCGGCTTTTTTTGTCTTTCAAGACTCTATTGTTACAAAATTTATAGTTCTTGTTACCTCCTTTTTATTCTATTTGTATATATGAGTGTATTTTTGTGTACAGAAAAACAAAAAAGATATGAAAGACACTTCATCACATATTACTGTTCAGTTTCTGACGGAGACATACACGACTTACAGGCCACTGGTGTTTCGTTACATTTCTTATAAATTGAACGGTTGTTTGGAAGCAGAAGACTTGGTGCAGGATGCTTTTCTCCGTTTGCTGGAATATCGTTCCATGCTTCGTCCTGAAACTATTCGCTCGTTTCTTTATACGATAGTTCGCAATATTGTCATTGATTATCTTCGTCATCAATATAAAAAGCAGGAAGTTCTGTCGTCCCTGCAAGACGAAATTTCTAATTCAGTATGTGATATAGAAAATACAATCATAGCAAGAGATATTAGACATTTAGAATTATCTGTCGTAAATCGTCTTTCAGGTAGGAATAAAGTGGTTTATTATAAATCTCATTTTGAAGAAAAGACAGTATCTGAGATAGCGGTAGAGCTGAATCTTTCCAGGCGTACAGTAGAAGGATACTTATTGTCGGGAAGGAAGGTGATTCGTGAGTATATAAAACAATGTATATAAGATTAGTTAATTTTTAATTTATGAAAAATGATTCTTTGTTTTTATCCAAAAAGGTCTTTTTCTCAGCAGTAATTGCTTCTGCGCTTTTTTGGGGAAATGAGAGCCCGATGTATGCTGAAGTACAAAGTATGCAAACAGTAATGCAGTCGGTGGTTGTAAAAGGACAGGTGGTAGACCTGAATGGTGATCCTGTTATTGGGGCAAGTGTACTTGAAAAAGGTACAAATAATGGGGTGATAACGGATATAGATGGAAACTTTACATTGAAAGTTGCCAATCGGAATTCGGTTGTGGTGGTATCGTATTTGGGATACAAGGCCACAGAGGTAAAAGCTTCAGATAAAAAAATTAGTCAAATTACTTTGAGAGAAGACAGTGAGATTTTGGATGAAGTGGTGGTAGTTGGTTATGGTACGCAAAAGAAAGCAACTCTTACAGGTTCTATTGAGCAGGTTAATGGAAAAGCATTGGAAAGTCGGGCTGTAACCAATGTGGGACTTGCTTTGCAAGGACAGACTCCAGGTTTGACTGTAACTCGTACTTCACCACGTCCAGGTAATGAAGATATTAGTTTTCAGATTCGTGGTGCTACGTCTGTTAATGGTGGTTCTCCTCTTATCATAATTGATGGAGTGCCTGCACTGAACAATCAGTCTTTCCAGAATATGAACTCTGATGATATTGAAAGTATCTCTGTGTTGAAGGATGGTGCGGCATCTATTTATGGTGCTAAAGCAGCAAATGGTGTGATTCTTGTCACAACCAAAAAAGGTAAGGGAAAATTGACTGTGGATTATAACTTCAATATGCGTTTTAATACCTTGGGTATCACTGGATATTCTTCTACAATGCAGCAGTATGCTCAGATGTGGTTAGCAGCCAATGATGAAGAAGAAGTTGAAGACTGGTGGGCCTGGGTTTCAAGAGAAAACATGGAAAAAATGGCGCAAGGTATTGAAGGTATTTATCCTACACAATATTATGGCGATATTTTTATTGGAAATGCCAACCGTATTGATGAAATGTTTGCAACCAGATTTTCTTATCAGCATAATTTGAGTTTGTCTGGAGCAACCGATAAATCTGATTATCGTATATCTCTTGCCTATGCAGACAATCAAGGAAACTTGGCAACAGCGTATGATGGACAGAAGCAGATTAACCTTCGTTTAAATTATGGAAATCAACTGACGAAATGGTTGAGACTTGAAACAGCGGCCAGTATGATTAAAACAGATACAGAAGGGCCTTCTGTGGGATTGGATGCTTCATTGTATGCACAAGAAATGCCTTTATTCCCAGCTAAGAACCCGTATGGACAATGGTATGCAGATTATGGAACTGTGGGTGACAGACAGCCGGCTGCTGCTACGGCAGATGGGGGACGTGATAATAAAACTTCTTTGATCAGCCGTGTGGATGTAAAAGCGATTGTAGATATTTGGAAAGGCTTCTCGTTTGAAGGTATGGCTTCTTTCCAGAATGAAGAATTTAGAAGAGAACGTTATGTTGTTCCTGTACAGACATACGACTGGTTTGGTAATCCTGCGGAACAAGTGGTATCAGTAACAAAACCTACATTAAGTACTACCGACCCATCTAATTTGGCTCATAATAATCCTGGTTATCTGACTGTAGCAGAAAACTACTTTTATCAATATTATTCTGCATTGTTGAAATACAAGAATAAATTTGGTGACCATAGTGTGTCGGCCATGTTGGGTATCAACGCAGAAAAAAATCAGGTGAAGAAAGTGGCTGCCGGTCGATTGAACTTTACGAATGATGGAGTGTATGACTTGAATGTGGCAGATAGTGATATGATGGGAACCAGTGGTGGAAAATATCATAATGGTACTTATTCATACATTGCTAAAGTGAACTATGACTATCAGGAAAAGTATTTGCTGGAGTTGATGGGACGTAGAGATGGAAACTCCAAATTTGCAGATGGGTATCGTTTCCAGAATTATGGCTCATTCTCTTTAGGATGGGTATTTACTCAGGAAAAATTTTTACAGCCTATCACTTCTTTCATAGGACTTGATTTTGGTAAAGTACGTTTGAGTTATGGTACTTCCGGTAATGATGTCGGACTTGGAAATTATGATTATGTTTCTACTATTAATCAAGGAACAGCTGTGTTAGGTTCACCGGCAACATCGGTTATTGCCACTTCATTGAATAATTCCGGTTTGGTTAGTTTGACTAGAACATGGGAAAGAGTTGAACAGAAGAACATTGGTGTGGATTTGAATTTCTTAAACAACCGCTTGGTGTTTAACTGGGACTACTTTATAAAAGAAAATAAGGGAATGCTTTCATCTGTTTCTTATCCTTCTGTGTTGGGAGGAACAGCTCCGAAAACCAATAGCGGACATTTAAGAGTGAGAGGTTGGGAAGTTGCTTTAACCTGGCGTGATAAGGTGAAAGATTTCAATTATTTCGTATCTGTAAACTTGAGTGATTCCAGAAGTAAGTTGATGGATTTGGAAGGCGCTGATACTTTTGTAGCGGGTAAGAATGCTACGTTAAATGGCTATCCTTTGAATGCCTGGTTCCTTTACAAGACAGATGGTTATTTTGCTTCACAGGAAGAGGTTGATGCATATTATGCAAAATATGCTAATAAAGGTGGTGATATGGCTTTATTACCTTATGGTAGTCAGACGGAGCTTCGTCCAGGAGATATTAAGCGCGTAGATATGAGTGGAGATAAGTGCATTTCAGCTGAAGGTGGAGCTTCAAGTGACTTGATTTATATGGGAGATGCAAATCCACATTATATGTTCGGTATTTCATTGGGAGGCGACTGGAAAGGTATTGACTTCAATGCTTTATTCCAAGGAGTAGGAAAACAGATGATTATGCGTCAGGGCTGGATGGCTTATCCGTTCTCTGCGGGCTATACAAATCAGAATCCAAGTTTCTTAGGTAAGACATGGACTGAAGAAAATCCTAATGCGGAATATCCTCGTCTGACAGTGTATAAAGATAGAGCTGCATGGAACTATTTGAATAATGATTTTATGCTTCAGAATAACCGCTATATTCGTTTGAAATCTTTGGTTATTGGTTATACATTGCCAAGAGTATGGACGTTAAAAGCTAAAATGGAAAAAGTAAGAGTTTATTTCTCAGGTAATGACCTTTGGGAAGCTACCAGCATTAAAGACGGTTTCGATCCGGAAATGGGAGAAATGGCTCAGAATACAGGGTATCCGTTTGCAAGAACATGGTCATTTGGTGTGAATGTTACTTTTTGATAGATATAATAAATGATAATAAAGAATATGAAGAAAATATATGTTTCATTGCTGGCAGGTTTAATGTTGGGATTTACAAGCTGTGCTGATACTTTTCTTGACCTTGAACCTTTAGACCAACGTACAGACGTGATTTATTTTGGAAAAGCTGCTGATTTTAAGGATTATGCATCTTCTTTTTATGGTCAGTTGTTAGGATGGCGCACTCCGTATGGAAGTTTCTCTATCTATAATTATATGGATTCTTCGTCTGATTTGTCATCTAATTTTCTAGCATCTTCCGATTTAGGTCGAGGCACCATTGTGGTTTCTTTAAAAGACGATCGATGGGATAAATGTTATAATTATATCCGTACGGTAAATATATTGTTGAATAAAGCAGAAACTTATTCTGGAAATAAAGACGAAATTGCTCAATATGTATCAGAGGCTTATTTCTTTAGAGCTTACAATTATTTTATGCTGTTGAAGACTTTTGGAGGAGTTCCTATTGTGAAAACAGTGTTGGATACTGATTCACCAGAACTGACAAATGCTCGTAACAGCCGGTATGAGGTGGTAGATTTGATTTTGTCAGATTTGACTGAGGCAATTAAAAATCTGCCTCTTGAGCAAAATTTGTCAAGTACTGATAAAGGACGCGTGACAAAAATGGCGGCAGAAGCTTTTAAAGCACGGGTTTTGCTTTATGAAGCTACCTGGAGAAAATACAATGGGACATCTACAGATTTTAAAGGTTCTGCTGGACCTGCTAAAGATCAGATAAATGAGTTCCTGGATGAGGCTATTACTTTGTGTGAGGATGTGATATATAATGGAGGTTATCAAATCTGGAATCAGAACAGTAATACTAAGATTCCTAATCAAAGCAGTTATTTCTTGTTTAATTTGGAAGATGAGGGAAGTAACCCTGCAGGTTTGACTAAATCTTCAAACAATGAATTTATATTGTATGGAGTGTATGATTATATTTTGCGACAAGGTGGGGTAAATTTAAGCCATACGGTAGCTTCTATGATTCCAAGTCGTAAATTTGTGGATATGTTTTTATGTACAGATGGTCTACCTATTAAATATTCAGATTTGTTTCAAGGATATCATAATACGGGAGATGAGTATAAAAATCGAGATTACCGTTTGATGAACTATACCAATCAGGGAGTTGATCCTGAATCTGGATCGGTTGTTTTGGATAGAGGATTGGCAGGATATAATTGTTCTAAATTTTATTCTCATAATTATCCGGCATATCGAAAAGAGAAAGAGGAGTCAGCCAATTATCCGGTGTTACGTCTGGCTGAAGTGTTCTTAAATTATGCAGAGGCTTGTTATGAACGTAATGGAAAGGTGACTGATGAACAGCTTTCTGGTATTAATCAATTGAGAGCAAGAGGTGGTGTAAAGGCGCTTACCAATCAGTTTATAGAAGAATGTCAGGCAAAAGGATACGAAATGGATATGCTTTCGGAAATACGACGTGAAAGAGCTTTGGAATTGTTTATGGAAGGATTCCGTTTTGACGACTTGAAACGTTGGGGAATAGCAGAGCAGGAATTAAATCAGTCTCGTTTAGGTATGGTTGTAGGTGGAAATGGCTATGAAACAGAGTTTAAGGCTGCAGATGGAACCATAAAGACGGCAATGTATAAACCAGGAACTTTCGCCTGGGGAGAAGAAGAAGTGGAAACAGGTGATGGAGTTTTGAATTGTGTAGTAATCAGTAGCAAGTCTAATCATTCATTCGCGAAAAAACATTATTTGTGGCCTATTCCTCAGCAACAGATTAACTTGAATTCAAATCTGGTTCAAAATCCTGGATATTAATAAAAGTAATAGTAAAATAGATTAATATGAAACATAATATGTGGAATAAAATAGTAAGATATTTTGCGTGTGCATTGGCTGTTTTCTCAGCAGTGGGCTGTGAAAAAGATGCAAATATCAAGCAGTATGTATATCCCGTACCGGAAGTAGAGAAAATCTCTCCGGACGCAGGATATGTGACTTCTCAGGTAATTATTTACGGAAAAAACTTTGGAGACAGAACAGAAGCTGTAAAAGTTTTATTCGGAGGTATTGAAGCTGAAAATGTTTTATCTTGTAAAGATAACTGCATTGTAGTGGAGGTTCCGGAAAATGCATTGACTGGTGATGTTGAGCTTACAGTATGGACAAATACGGTGGTTGCTGGTAAGTATGAGGTATGGGCTTCTCCTGTAGTTTCTGAGTATACTACGGCTTCAGGTACTGTAGTGGTAAATCCTGGTGATGAAGTCGTTATAAAAGGTGAGAAGTTTGGAAAGTCGGAAGAGGATGTATATGTGACTTTTGGCGGAGTGAAAGGAGAAGTGACTTCGTGGTCAGATACAGAAGTGAAAGCTGTAGCACCTGCTGATTTCCCGACTGGTGCATTGGTTCTGAATGTAAATGGGTTAGACATCAATATTGGTGGTATCTTGAATCCTACGAAGAAGGGTGATGTGACGATTGCCTATCTGAAGAACTATGAGCAACCATTTAAGATAGACCCGAATATGACGGATGCACAAAAAGGTGTTTCTGCTTCAGTTTGCTTACCTGCAGATTGGATTGTAAATGAAGCAGGACGTTCTGCATTGAACAATGGTGCTACGGAGAAAGTAGCTGGTTTGAATAATGATAATCTTATCCTACAGGCAGGCTGGGATTGGGGTGATTTTACCAATGGTAAATTGTATCAGACCACAACTTTACCTAAAGGTAGTTATAAATTGACTGTCAACTTTAAAGAATATGGCGTGAAGGCTGGTTCTTCTTTGTATTTTGCTGTAGCTGCTGGTAATGAGGTCCCTGATGTAGGTGATGTGGAAAGTAATTCAATAGCTTATCATGACTTTGGAACAGGTGAGAATAAAACACCATCGGAATGTGTGATAGAGTTTGAGATTACGGAGGACACTCAAGATGTTGCATTAGGATTTGTGGCATCATTTAGTGCAAATAGCTGGTTTAGAGCGACTGGACTGAAATTGGAATTGAAATAATAAACCAGAATTTTATTACTTAATAAAGAATAGATTATGAAAAAAATATTATTTGTTTTACCTTTTCTGATGCTGGCATTCTTGTGGGCATGTGACGACGATGCAGAAATAGTACGGATGGAAAATCCGGATCCCAATGCGACTATTACTTCTGTTTCTCCTCAGAGAGGATTGGTAGGTACTGTAGTGACAATTGCCGGAACAAACTTTGGAGCAGCCTCGCAGCTTGTGCAGGTGTATTTTACAGGAGTTGAGGAAAGTGTTCCGTTATTAAGTTGTGAAGATAAAGAGCTTCAAGTGGCCGTACCGGAAGGAGCTCAAACTGGTCCTTTAACAATCGTAGTGATGGATCAGAAGATTGTGACAGATCTGGAGTTTGCTATAACTCCAGATCCGGAAATGGCTTCCGTATCTGTTCAACAAGGCTATGCAAGTGATGAAATTGTGATTACTGGTAGTAATTTTGGAACTACGGTGGAAGATGTCCGCTTGTATTCTGTGATAGATGGAGAAGAAATTGAATTTGAGATTCTTTCATGTACGGATATGGAAATCAAGGCTAAAGTTCCTGCAGTGTCTGAATTTGGGCAGTTTGATTTGAATCTGTCTGTTTTAGGCAGAAGTGCAGTGAATAAATTGTCATTCACTTACTTGGAACAGGCTGCTATAACTTCTGTTACGGTGGAAAATCCTTTGATTGGAGAGTTTGTTTTTGCAGGTGATAACGTAATTGTAAAAGGTACGGGTTTTGGAACTGTAGTTGATGAGGTAGAAGTTACAATGGGTGGATTGGCTGCCACTGTAGTTTCATGTACAAATGAAGAAATTAAAGCTCAGGTGCCGGACGGATTTACCGGAGGTGCAGTTACAGTAACTCGCAACAATCGTCAGGCAGTTTCAGAGAAGGAATTGCAGATATTGGCTCCCAATACTGATATAACTAGTTCTGTTTTGAAAAACTGTAAGCAGCCGTTTGCGGTAGATCCTGACTTTATATCAACTATTGGTGGACAACATATTGATAATTGGTCTACTCCGGCAGAATGGGTTGTAAGTGATAATGTGAAAACGCTTTCTAAGGATGATTATATGTATGGAGGCTTGGCTTTTGATAATACAAGTAATACATTTTTGTGTATGCAATATTCAATAGCATGGGCTGGACCTAATACAATAATAAATAATGGAAAGATGTATCAAGTTATTAATTTGCCAAAGGGAAAATATAAATTTATAGTAAATTTTGAGGAAGCATATTTGGCTTCGAATAATAAGTTGGAGATTGTGTGTGTTGAAGGAGAAACAATGCCAGATGTTGACTCTGCAGTGGAAACTAAAATAACATTAGGAAGAACTGAATATAAGAATCCCTTTGTAAAAGAAATAGAGTTTGTTGTAACAGAACGTTCTTCTTGGACTTTAGGATTTGTTGGAAATTTGGTACATAGTAGTGCAAACTTCAAAGTAACATCCGTTTCATTAAATTATTTAGGTGATGAATAACAAAAAGATGAAGAGTATGAATAAATTGTTTTTTATAGCAACTGTAGGTTTAGCATGTATTACCTCAGCTTGCGGAGACGATATTGATCCGATTGAACGTGATTGGATAACAGAAGAAGAGGAGGTTGAAGAAATTCAGCATAATATAGAAATTAAAGATGAAAGTGTAGCTTTTGTCCACCCGGGAATATTACATAGCCAAGAAGATATTGACCGTGCAAAGAATAATGTAGCTTCTCAGACGGCTCCATGGATAGACGGATGGAATGCATTGATGACGAATAACCATTTTACAGCTCCGTATAATGGAAGCTTTCAAGGTATTTCTGTAACTCCAAATGCAACAGAGAAGTTAATTCGAGGTGGAAATACTATTTGGGAGTCTGAACCGGATAACTATAATAATGCAGCTAATCAGGCTCACGCTGCATATCATTATGCGTTGGCGTGGAAAATAACAGGAGATGAGGAGTATGCTAAAGCTGCTGTTAATATACTGAATGCGTGGGCTACAACTTGTAAATCGTTGAATGGCGACTCTAACGTATCATTGGCTGCCGGCTTATATGGTTATCAGTTTGCAAATGCTGGAGAGTTGATGAGAGACTATGCAGGATGGGGGGCTGATAAATTTGCTGCTTATCAGAAATGGATGGTCGATGTATTTTATTCTATGAATCTTGATTATTTGACCAGACATCATGATGCGGATATAATGAACTATTGGGCAAACTGGGATTTGTGTAACCTTGCTTCAATCTTATCAATCGGAATTTTGGCTGACCGACGTGACATTTATAATGTAGCGGTAGAATATTTGCTGGAAGGTGAAGGCAATGGATGCCTGAAAAATACAATAGTTCATGTGTTTGATGGAGATGATGCCGGATTAGCTCAGATACAGGAGTCTGGACGTGACCAGGGGCATGCTACTCTTGTGATAGGTCTATTGGGAATCATTGCCCAGACAACTTGGAATCAAGGGGATGATTTCTTTGGATACAATGATAATGTGATTTTAAAGGCAGCTGAATATTCTGCTAAATATAATGTGGCAGGATTGGATGTCCCATTTGTAGAGTATTATAATCGTGTACATGGTTGGCATACAGAGGTCTCAGCAGATGCCCGTGGTACTCAACGACCGATGTGGGAGGTACTCTATGGACATTATGCAAAAGTTAAAAATGTGGAGCCTAAATGGACGCAATATACGTTGATGGGAGTCAATCAGATGAGACCAGAACCAGGTGCTCAAACCGGAGATGGTGGTGGTACTTATGACCTTTTAGGCTGTGGCACATTAATGTATGCAAGATAAATAAATTTGATTGTATTAATGACAGACTATCATGGAAAGTGATAGTCTGTCTTTTAAATTGAAGGATTGCGATGAAGAAGATATTTTTTATATTGTTACTTTTGATATGTGGAGGGGGAATTAATGCCCAGCTTTATACATATCCGGAAGGACTTCGTACCGGACTACCACATAATGATGACTTTACAGTGAGAGTCAGAACAAAAGGTGGAGAATGGAAAGAGACCTTTGAGTATAAGGTTCAGGTGGATATGGACCGGGTGACAGATGCTTCAATGGTACAGTTTGACATGGATGAACCGGTGGAAGTGATGGTGAAGAAGAATAACGGCATGATTCAGCAGGTGGATATTCGTCCGTATTCCAAAAACATAGAATACAAACAGGTGAAAAATTGTATTTTTTTTACTTTGGATAAGCCTCAGTACCTTTCTGTAGAGTTTAACGGAGACCGTTTGAACAATCTGCATCTGTTTGCCAATCCGGTAGAAACGGAAACTTATAAGGAAAGCTCAGAGGGCGTGATGTATTTTGGACCGGGTACGCATCGTCCGGGAGATTTGCCGAATAATCAAATCCGGATTCCGAGTAATACGACTGTATATCTGGCACCTGGAGCCGTAGTGGAAGCTAAATTGCTGGTTGATCATGCGGAAAATGTACGGATTATAGGGCGTGGAATTATTTACAAGGCTATTCGGGGAATTGAGGTGACAGACTCGAAAAATGTGTATATTGACGGGATAACAGTGGTGAATCCAGATCATTATTCTATTTTTGGAGGTGGTTCAAAAGGTATTACCGTGCGAAATTTTAAAGCCTTCAGTTGTAAGGGCTGGTCGGATGGAATTGACGTGATGAGTTGTCAGGATATCGACATAGAAAATATTTTTATGCGTAACAGTGACGATTGCCTGGCTTTCTATAATCACCGTTGGAACTGGTGGGGAGGTACCAATCATGTAAATGTGCGAAAGGCAGTACTTTGGGCAGATATTGCTCACCCGATTAATATTGGCGGGCATGGTGACCCCGAATCGGAAGTAGGTGAGACTATAGAGAATCTGACATTCAGAGACATTGATATTCTGGAACAGGACGAGGATGATTATCCTTATCAGGGTTGTATGGCCGTGGTTTGTGGAGATAAAAACCTGGCTCGGAATATTTTATTTGAAGATATACGCATTGAAAGCATACAAGAGGGGATGATGTTTAACATTCGGGTAAATTACAATCCCAAATATGACAAACAGCCCGGTAGGGGAATTGACGGACTGACTTTCCGCAATATTACGTATGATGGTATCGGAGAAAACAAGTCTGTGATTTTTGGTTTTGATGAGAACCGGAGAGTAAAAAATGTGACTTTTGAAAATATTGTCATTAATGGCAAGAAAATGAAAGACACAAAAGATTTTGTAAAGAACGAATTTGTAGATAATATTGTGGTGAAATAAATAGAGGAAGGCTTATGAGAAGATTTGTTGTCAGTATGTGGCTGTGTGTGTTATGTACCGTTTTGTCAGCCCGTAGTTTTACACATCCTGGTGTGCTTCATAACTTGAAAAGTTTTGAGGTGATGAAACAGCAGATAGAGAAAAAAATAATGCCAGCTTATGGGTCCTGGATGATTTTGAAAGCACATCCTTGTTCACAGTTTGATTATGAATTACGTGGCCCTTATAAGGTGATTTCTCGTGACGGGGAATATGCTTATACCAAAGGTAACATGGAGCGGGATTTCAGTGCTGCTTACCAGAATTCTCTGATGTGGATGCTTACGGGTGATGAAAGACATGCGGAAAAATCGCTGGATATATTGACTGCTTATGCCGATACGTTGCAATACATTCCGGAAACGAATGATGCACCTTTATTGGCTGGTCTGGAAGGTATGAAAATTGTATATGCGGCAGAAATTTTAAAATACACATATAAAGAAGCTGATGCGTCTTCTTTGGCCAAAATCAGTAAGATGATATTGACAGTCTTTTTGCCGGTGTTAGAGAATTTTTATGCGCGTGAGCCGTATACTAACGGTAACTGGGGACCTGTAGCCACTAAAACTTACATGGCTATTGCCATTTGGTCGGATAATGCACAAATGTATGAGAAGGCAAAAGATTTTTACCTGAATGCGCATGATAATGGTACGATAAAAAATTATATCAGTGGCGATACCGGACAGTGTCAGGAAAGTGGACGTGATCAGGGACATCCGCAATTAGGGCTGGGAGCAATGGCTACAATTTGTGAAATGGCCTGGATTCAAGGAGATGATTTGTACTCGGCATTAGACAATCGTTTGTTGAAAGGGTATGAGTATACAGCCCGGTACAATTTAGGGTATGATGTGCCTTATGTGGTGTGGAAGGATATTACCGGTAAATATTCTGACTGGCAGTCTATTTCATCCCATTCCCGAGGAAGCTTTAAACCGGTTTATGAGATAGTGTATAACCATTATGTGTTGCGTAAACACTTGGAAATGCCTTACACAAAGGAAGTCTTGGATAAGATACGTCCGGAAGGATTTGAGAGAGATCAGCCAGCTTTTGGCTCGTTGTTGTTTTGGAATAAATAAAGTTTTATGTTACGTTGGTTATTGAGTGCCTTGTGGATATGTGTGCTGACAGGGACAGTAACTGGGGCGAAAGTGGAGGTAGCTGGGGCACCTCAAGGCATCTCCTTGAACAATGATTTTATAGTCAAAGTCCGTCCGGAAGGAAAAAGTAAGTGGGTGCTTGTGCCCACTTACCTGGTGAAGGTGGATGAGGTGCGTGAGACAAAGCACCATGTAGAACATGCTTCCATGGCTACCTTTGATTTTTCGGAAAAGGTGGAAATTGAAGTGACGTATAATAAAGGAAAGATTGATTCGGCTCGTGTACGTCCGTTGTCATACGATATTCCTTTTACGATAGAAGGGAATACGCTTCAATTTTCATTAGAGAAACCGGCCAATCTTTCGGTGGAAGTGAATGGAGATATTTTTCATAACCTGCATTTGTTTGCCAATCCTTTGGATACATTTAAGGTAGACAAAAAGAATCCGGACCTGATTTATTTCGGACCCGGAATTCATCGTTTTGAAGGAGGAGAATTTCGTATTCCTTCCGGTAAGACGGTCTATGTGGCCGGTGGAGCCGTGATGATGGGACGGATGCTGATTGAAAATGTGCATGACGTGAAGTTGCTGGGAAGGGGCATCATTGATCCGAGCGTGAAGATGGGTATTCGTATCGCTAATTCCCGTAATGTGTACGTGGAAGGATTGGTAGCCACACAATGTGCTACGGGTGGTTCGGACAGTGTTACCATTCGAAATGTAAAAGTCATCAGTTATTTTGGTTGGGGAGATGGGATGAATGTGTTTTCCAGCCGGAACGTATTGTTCGACAGGGTATTTTGCCGGACATCGGATGACTGTACTACGGTGTATGGCACACGATTAGGATTTGAAGGACCGAGCTCGAACATAACCATGCAGAATTCTACGTTATGGGCCGATGTGGCGCATCCTATTTTTATAGGAATTCATGGAAATGTGGAAAAACCGGAGATTTTGGAGAATCTGAACTATGTGAATATTGATATTTTGGATCATAAGGAGAAACAATTGAACTATCAAGGTTGTCTAGCAATTAATGCTGGCGATGAGAATCTGATACGGAATGTGCGCTTTGAGGATATACGTATTGAAAACTTCCGACAGGGGCAGTTGGTGAATCTTCGTATTTTTTTTAATGAGAAATATTGCAAGGCACCGGGAAGAGGGATTGAAAATGTGGTGTTCAAAAATGTGTCGTACACCGGTAATCGGGCTGAGATTTCCGTGATTGAGGGATATGATGCACAGCGGAAGGTACGGAACATTCGTTTTGAAAACCTTCGCATAAACGGTCAGATTATTTCTGATGATATGCCGGGAAAGCCGAAGTGGTATCATACGGGAGATATGGCACGAATTTATGTGGGTCCGCATGTGGAAGGTGTTTCTTTTTTGAATACTTTTGAGAAATAAAAAAGAGTTGACGCTATGAAAAGACAATGGAGAAAAATTTGGTTAGGTTGTATGGGGCTTGTACTGTTTGAGGTATCCGTGCAGGCACAGACATGTGATTGGGTGAGTAGTTGTGAAGGGAAGACCTGGACACAGAACAAGGTGAAATTGCAAACGAAGGCAGAGGGTACTACTGCTGATTTATCGGTAGATAAAGGAGATTCTGTAGTCGTTTTCAAGGCTTGGGGTACTTGCTTCAATGAGCTGGGATGGGATGCCTTGAATGTGCTGCCCAGTAATGAGAAGGAAGATATTCTGAGAAGACTGTTTTCTCCGGAAGGTGATTTGCGGTTTACGTTGGGGCGTTTCCCGATGAATGCGAACGATTTCTCACGCAACTGGTACAGCTGCGACGAGGTACCGGGAGATTTTGAATTGAAGCATTTTAATATAGACCGCGATAAGACTTCGCTTGTGCCGTATATCAAGTCGGCCCAGCGTTATAATCCGAACATGACTTTCTGGATTTCTCCATGGAGTCCGCCCAGCTGGATGAAAATCAATCAGGATTATCCGGTGCGCAGTGATAAATATAATACGATGCATCCGGCGAAGGATTATTATTTGCAAGGAAATAAAGGACCTAAGACAGAAGGAGTATTCCCGGCAGAACTGGCTGAAACGGATTTCTTCATTCAAGACCATCGTTACCTGTCGGCATACGCGAATTTCTTTTGCAAGTTTGTTTCCGCATATAAGGAGTTGAATATTCCCATAAAGATGGTGATGTTTCAAAATGAATCGTGGAGCTATACGCCTTATCCGGGATGTGCATGGACACCGGAGGGAATTATCCGTTTCAATGTAGAGTATCTGGCTCCGGCACTGAAGAAAGCGCACCCGGACGTGAGACTGTATTTCGGAACCATCAACACAAACCGTTATGAAATAATAGAAAAGGTGCTGGACGACCCGCGTATGCCTGAAACGATTCAAGGAATAGGACTGCAGTGGGAAGGAGGACAGTTACTGACTCGCCTGCGTGCGAAATATCCGAATTATAACTATGTGCAGACTGAAAGTGAATGCGGATGGGGGTCTTTCGACTGGAAAGCCGCAGAGCATACGTTTCATCTGATGAATCATTATTTAGGAAATGGCTGTGAGGAGTATACTTTCTGGAATCCGATTCTGGCGGATGAAGGAGTAAGTCCGTGGGGATGGAAGCAGAATGCCTTGATACGGGTGGATTCCAAACAGGCTAAGGCTATCTTTACGCCGGAATATTATGCTGTGAAGCATTACACCCGTTTCCTGATGCCGGGCACGAAGGTGCTGGCGTTTAAACCGACGGCTGAGGATAAGAAGCCGGTGCTGGTAGTACAGACCCCAGAAGGAAAAAACGTGGTGGTGGCAGGAAACTTTCAGGATAGTCCGCAGCAATTGACGGTGAAGTTGGGAGAAAAATGGCTGAATGTGACTTTGCAGGCTCATTCGTTTAATACGTTTGAGTTTCAAGTGAAATAAAAATCAAAGAAATTTACATTTTGATTGAGTAGTCGGGACAAGTTATTCGTATTTCTATAAAAAACAATATAAAAGGAATATGAAGAACTTGTCTTTGACGTTGGGATTATGGGCTCTTGGAGCTGCAATGTGTGCGGCAGAACCGATAGAATTGAATTTGTCTTCTCCGGAAGGTACACATAAGGTGAAATTTTATGAGAAAAAATCGGCTTCCGGAGCCAATGTACTTTGCTATGAAGTAAATTACAATGGGAAACAGGTAGTGAAGGAATCGCAGGCCGGATTGCAACTGGACAATCGTGTCTGGGAAATGGCTTTGGGGATGCGTAAATTGCCTCAGCCGGCATGCTGGATGGACAATCTGGAGGTGGATTCGGTAGCTTATGGCAGCCATGACACTACTTGGACACCGCTTTATGGGGAACGCAGCTTGGTGCGTGACAACTACAAATGGGGTACACTGTATTTATCAAAAAAGGACGGCTCTGATTACCGTTTGAATGTAGAAGTGCGTGCCTATGATGAAGGGGTGGCTTTTCGTTATTATTTCCCGGAACATCCGAAAGCTATTTTCCACAAGGTAGTGGGAGACCTGACGGAGTATACTTTTCCGGAAGGAACCAAGGCTTGGGCTGAACAATGGGCACAGGCGCATTTTGAATACCTGGATGTGAATGCGCTGAAGAAGCCGGTGGAACGTGCCTTGACACTGGAATTACCCAACGGGGTATGGGCGGCATTAACTGATGCGGATGTAGACGACTGGTGTCTGACCAAATTTCAGGCTTCATCTGAAAAGCAGCATACATTGACTTCTGTCATGTACAGTCCGGTGGATATTGTTACTTATTATGCAACGCCGTGGAAGGTTATCATGGCGGCAGATAAACCGGGGGAATTGCTGGAACACAATTATATTATTGAAAATTTGAATCCTCCTTGTGAGATTAAGGATACGGACTGGATTAAGCCGGGAAAAATCATGCGCGAAACCTCGCTTACGACAGACCAGGCTTTGAAGACCATTGATTTCTGTGCGGAACACCGCATTCCGTATATGCTTTTTGATTGGCAGTGGTATATGCCTTGTACCTCACACGATGGGGATGCTACGAAGGTGGTGTCAAAACTGGACATGCCGAAAGTAGTGGCGTATGGAAAGAAGAAAGGTGTAGGTATCTGGTTGTATGTCAATCAGCATGCTCTACAGAAACAGATGCGCGAACTGTTTCCGCTGTTGCACAAATGGGGTATTGTGGGAGTGAAGTCGGGATTTGTGCAGTATGCAAGTCATCGTTGGGCTACCTGGTTGCACGACATGGTGCGTCTGGCTGCAGAGAATAACCTGATGATGAATATTCATGATGAGTTCCGTCCGTCGGGATTCAGCCGTACTTATCCGAACTTGCTGACACAGGAAGGTATCCTGGGGAACGAAGAGTTTCCGGATGCTACACATAGTACCATTCTTCCGTTTACGCGTATGATTAACGGAGCCGCAGATTATACTATCTGTTATTATGATAAGCGCTTGAAGAATACGCATGCGCATCAGCTGGCGGCTTCATTGGTATTTTATAGTCCGTTGATGACAATTTTCTGGTATGACCGTCCTCAATTCTACAACGGTGAACCGGAGATTGAATGGTTTGAAAATCTGCAGACTGTATTTGATGAGTCGCATGTGCTGGATGGTATGCCGGGTAAAAATATCACCATGGCTCGCCGGAAAGGGAAAGAATGGTTTGTGGGAATGCTGACCAACAATGACGGCTCTGCTGAAACTTTGGATTGTGCTTTCCTGGACAAGAATCAGATGTATCTGGCATCTATTTATACCGATGGGGGAGAAGAAGTGAAGACAAAGACACAGGTGAAATGTTCGTATGTGTTGGTTGGAACTGAGGATGTGATAAAGTTTACCCTGAAACCCAGAGGAGGAGCTGCCGTGAGACTGGTGCCGGTGACAGAAAAGGAAGCAAAAGCTTATAAGAAATATAACGGAGAATCATTTTAAGAAATTTTTAGGCTCTTCTTTTAAGTGGAATGGAACCCTGATTCGTATTTATAGACGAAAAGTATTTAGATAAATGGATTTTTAAGTTTTGGGTATTTTTCTTTTGGTAGAAGATTGTTTTTGAGGGTTACTTAAATTAGGAAAGAAGAATGAAAGGATTGTTTTTTATATTGAGTCTGTCAGTTTGCAGCCTGTTTCATCCTGCGATGGCACAGTATCGTTCTGAGGTATGGGTGTCTGATGAAGGGAATGGCATGTACCGGAACCCTGTGCTTCATGCGGATTATTCTGATCCGGATGTCTGTGCGGTAGGAGAGGACTATTTTTTAACGGCGTCCAGTTTTAATTGTACTCCGGGACTTCCTATCCTGCATTCAAAGGATTTAGTAAACTGGAAAATCGTGAATTATGCCTTGAAGAAGGTAGAACCGGTGGAATATTATAATGAACCTCGTCATGGAAAAGGCGTATGGGCACCTTCCATTCGTTTTCATGGAGGGATGTACTATATATACTGGGGTGATCCGGATTTTGGCATTTTTATGGTAAAGACTCGTGACCCGTATGGAGAATGGGATGCTCCCGTGCTGGTAAAGGCTGGAAAAGGGATGATTGACCCTTGTCCGTTATGGGATGACGACGGGCGTGTGTATCTGGCTCATGCATGGGCCGGAAGCCGGGCGAAATTCAACGGTGTGTTGACGGTGTGCGAGTTGAATAAGGAAGGTACGGCAGTCATTTCGGACCCGGTACTGGTGTTTGACGGAAATGACGGAGTAAATCATACCATTGAGGGAGCTAAGTTTTATAAAAGGAATGGATTCTACTATCTGTTTGCACCTGCGGGCGGAGTCGTTTCCGGATGGCAGCTGGTGATGCGTTCGAAAAATGTGTACGGACCGTATGAGGCCCGGATTGTGATGGCGCAAGGAAAGACGGACATCAACGGACCGCATCAGGGAGGATGGGTAGATACTCCGGCTGGGGAATCATGGTTTTTGCATTTCCAGGATAAGGGAGCTTATGGACGTGTACTGCATCTGAATCCGATGAAATGGGTAAATGACTGGCCGGTAATTGGAGTAGATAAGGACGGCGACGGTTGTGGAGACCCGGTGAGCCGTTATCGTAAACCTAAAACCGGTAAAACGTATCTGATAGAAACGCCTGTGGAGAGTGATGAGTTTGATACTCGTAAGCTGGGGCTGCAATGGGAATGGCATGCAAATTATCAGGATGTGTTCGGCTTTACGACGAATATGGGATATGCCCGTATTTATGGGCATGAACTTTCGCCGCATTTTAAGAACTTCTGGGAAGTTCCGAATCTGTTGATGCAAAAATTCCCGGCAGAGGAATTTACGGCTACCGCTAAATTAAAGGTTTCGGCAAAAGATGACGGACAACTTTCGGGACTCATCATTATGGGCTGGGACTATTCCTGGATAGGAGTGGAAAAGCAGGGAGAAAAGTTCTTGCTGAAGCAGGCTGTATGTAAAGATGCAGAACAGGATAACCTGGAACAGGTTTCTACATTAGCCGTATTGGAGCCCAGCCGGAAGTTTGAAGCAGGTTTGTTCCCCAATTACGAAAGAGAGATTTACATAAGGGTACATGTGGGTAAAGGGGCATATTGTCGCTTTAGCTACAGCCTGGATGAAAAGAAATTTACGGAGGCCGGCACGCTGTTCAAAGCCCGTCAGGGAAAATGGATTGGTGCGAAGGTGGGAATGTTCAGCGTAACTCCTCATGGAAAGGAACGTGGCTGGGTGGATGTAGACTGGTTTCGTGTGGAAAAATAAAAGAATTTAGATATGAAAATTAGAAATCTGTTGTATGGCATAGGAATCATGGCTTTATCTTCTTGTGCCGGTGAAAAGACTGAAAACCTGGATGTGGATAAAGCCTTGGCGTATTGTGACGTGCAAGTACATCGTGCGCTGGCTGAACTGGAAAAGAACGGGGAGGCGGATTATAGTATGCAGCCTCGAAATATCTTGTCGGGTGAAAAGTTCTGGAATTGCCGGAAGGTGGCTAAGGAAGAATGGACAGGTGGATTCTGGCCGGGTATTTTGTGGTATGATTATGAAGCTACACAAAATGATACGATTCGTGAACTGGCAGAAAAGTACACGGAGTCTTTAAAGTTGTTTTCGGAGATTCCGGCGTATGATCACGATTTGGGCTTTCTCGTGTTTTGCAGTTATGGAAATGGGTATCGCTTGACGCATAATCCGACTTATCGGGATGTAATCATTGCTACAGCTGACTCGCTGGCTACTTTGTATAATCCGAAAGTGGGTACGATTCTGTCCTGGCCTCGTAATGTGGAGATGTTGGGCGGGCATAACACCATTATGGATAACATGATTAACTTGGAGATGCTTTTCTGGGCTGCCCGCAACGGGGGAGACCGGCGGTTATTTGACGTGGCAGTGTCGCATGCAGACAAAACGATGGAAAACCAGTTCCGTCCGGATTATACCTCGTATCATGTGGCTGTGTATGATACACTGACAGGGAATTGCATTAAGAAATGCACGCATCAGGGATATGCGGATGAGTCGATGTGGGCACGTGGACAGGCCTGGGCTATTTATGGCTATACTGTGGTGTTTCGTGAAACCGGTGACCCTAAATACCTGGAATTTGCAGAGAAGTTGGTGGACGTGTATCTGAAGAATCTGCCTGAGGATTATGTGCCTTACTGGGATTTTAACGCACCTGATATTCCGAATGCACCTAGGGATGCTTCTGCGGCTTGTGTGGTCGCTTCGGCTTTGCTGGAGATGTCTGGATTTTATGGAAACGGGCAAGGGGAAAAGTACAAGGAAGCTGCGGAAAAAATGTTGTGCAGTCTGAGCAGCGATAAATATCAGTCGCGGGATACGAATGTCGCTTTCTTGCTACATTCTACCGGTCATTGGCCAGCTAAGTCGGAAATAGATGCTTCTATCATCTATGCAGATTATTACTATATTGAGGCCTTGCTGAGATTGAAGAGAATTAATGAAGGTTTGCGGGCCGTAGAATAAAAGGTTGGAGTTATTATAAAAAAGCGGGGAAGGACAAAACCCATCGTCCTTCTCCGCTTTTTTATAGACTTATCAAGGAGTTACAGTTACTTCTTTTGTGCATCGGCTTCTTTCAGCATTTCTTTTACAGCTGCTGCAAGCTGTTCGTCTTCGCCTTTCAGTGATTTTTCAGGACTGTTGTAGACTTTGATGTCCGGTTCCAGTTGTTTGTTTTCCATGTACTGGCCCCGCATATCCATACAGCCTACCTGAGGAATACCGAAGACGATGGTCGGGTCTATCTGACGTTCCCACCATACAGCGGTCATGGTGCCCGGAACAGGAGCTCCGATAAGCTTACCGATTTTCAGCTCTTTGTATACCCAGGGGAAACCGTGTGCATTACTGTAATTGTCTTCACAAATCATCACGCAAGAAGGTTTCAGCCATTTGTTGAACGGGTCGCTACCGATGTATTGTCCACGAGGAACAAAACGCTGGTATTCTTTTCCGCTTAACAAAGTGGCCAGGTCGTCGTGCAACCATCCTCCTCCGTTGTGACGGGTATCTACGATAACAGCTTCTTTGTTGCGATTGCGGTCACTAAGCAATTCGCTGTACACATTGCGGAAACTTGGGCTGTCCATGCCTTTTACATGCACGTATGCAATTCGTCCGCCGGAAAGAGTTTCGACCATCTTTTCATTTCTCTTTACCCAGCGTTTGTAGAGCAATTCATTCTGCTCACCTGCACTGATGGGTTTGATGGTTACCGGGAAGCGTTTTCCGTTTTGCGGGTTGTAGATGCTGAGCTGTATGTTCTTTCCAGCTTTTCCTTCCAGCATAGGATAATAATCTGTGTCTTTCAGGATAGGCTCTCCATCAATTTTTTCAATGATACAACCTGCGGTCACATCTGTCTTTTTAACCGCAAACGGACCTTTGGCGATAATTTCCTGGATTTTTAATCCATCTCCTTCATAGCTGTTGTCAAAGAATACCCCTAAGCATGCAGTCGACAAAGTGGCTCCCGGAGCATAATATCTGGCTCCTGTATGTGAGCCGTTCAGTTCGCCTAACAGTTCGCTCAGCATTTCCTGGAAATCGTAGTTATTGTTGATATGCGGCAAGAAACGTGCATAACTTTCACGATAGTATTTCCAGTCAGTTCCATGTAAGTCGGCTACATAGAACTTGTCGAGTACCTGCTGCCATACGTGGTTGAAGATATATTCTCTTTCCTCGTATGGACGGTAATTGAATATCGCTTCAAAGCTTACGTTGTCAGTCTTATTTTTCTCCACATCTATTTTCTTGATGCCTCCGTTGCTACAAAGGAAGAGTTGTTTGTTTTCCTTGTTGTAGGTCATCGAGCCATATCCGATGTCTTTTAGTAGAAGTTCGGTCTTTTGTTCTTTCAGATCGTGTACCCATAAGTCGGCACCGTCTTCAAAAGAGGCTTGATAGTAAAGCTTGTCGCCGTCAGGACTGAGTACGGCATCTCCTAAATGAGAGGAATTTACAGTCAGACGGATAATCCGGTCACGGCAGTTTTCCAGGTCGAAGGTGAGTGGAGTGACTTTCTTGTCTTTTTCAGATTTCTCTTTTTTGTCCTTTTTCTTGCTGTCCTGCTTGTCTTCCTCTTTTTCTTTATCTTCTTTCTCTTTTACGAGGGCAAATTCTTCTTTGCTGAGGCGGAAACGTTCGTAAGCCTCTAAGTCGAAGAACATGATGTACACATCGCTTTCAGCTCCCCAGCTTCCGTGGCTTCTGTATCCGGCACGGTCGCTTTCCCAAATCATGGCTTTTCCATCCAGTACCCATTTGGCATTGGAATCTGTATATCCGCTTTCTGTCAAATTGTGGATTTCACCATTACCGGAAGCGTTGACCAGAGCTACATCATTATTGTTCCATCCTCCTGTTCCGATGTATCCGCAAAGCAGCCATTTGCTGTCGGGACTCCACTGGAACCACTGGTCCCCATCACTGTAAGAATATTCATATTTTCCGTCCATGGCAGTGCGGACAGATTTGTCTTTCAGGTTGAGCACTCGCAATGTGGTGCGATTCTCCAGGAATGCAATCTGTTTTCCGTCCGGGCTGTATTGTGGCTGGAAGGAAGTGACTTGAGAATGTGTCAGCTGTTCTTCCTTGATGTCGGTAGCGTAGGTGAACAACTTTTCTTCCTCTTTAGCCAAGGTGGACTGGTAAATCTGCCAGAGTCCGTTTCTTTCGGAGGCATATACAATGCTTCTTCCGTCGGGAGCAAAGTCGATGCTTCGTTCCTGTTCGGGAGTGTCTGTAATCTGTTTGGTCGTTTTATATTCAGTAGAAGTGACGAATACATCTCCATGAAGTATAAATGCTACCTCCTTGCCATTGGGGGATACGGCGATTTCTGTAGCTCCGGAAGATTTTATCTGGTGAGCCAGTTCGTTTTCTGTCTGGTCAGTAACGATACGGATAGCCACTTTCTGAGGCTGTTGTCCTTCTTTGACTGTATAGATTTCACCATCGTAACCGTAGCATAAAAGTCCGTTCTGTGAGGATGACAGGAAACGGACTGGATGCTGAGTGTGGTGTGTCAACTGCATTTCATTGCTTCCGTCAAGGTTGCATTTGAAAATATTGAACGAGCCTGCTTTTTCGCTGAGGTAGTAAAACGACTGGTTATCGTTACTCCATATCGGGTTACGGTCTTCTCCATTGAATGACGTGACTTTCTGGTAAGTACGCTCATTGTTCTCTTTTTTACTTATCCAAATGTCGCGTGTAATGGAAGAAGTATGATGTTTTCTCCAGGGGTCTTCGTACCCTTTCTGGTCGTGATATAGTAAGGTAGTACCATCTTGTGCGACACTGATGTCTTCCATAGGAAGAGAGGAATAGAGTTTGGGACGTCCGCCTTGAGTGCTTATTTCATAAACTTGTGGAAACTGGGCACTGGGGAAGGACAGGTCGGTCGCATCAGGCATCAGGTTGGCCTTGAACAAAATATGTGTGGCATCTGAAAATGTGACAGGGGTTTCGTTTCCAGAATGAGTTGTTAGTCTTTTGGGGATTCCTCCGTCTTTGGATACAATGTAAATATCCATGCTTCCCTGGCGAGAAGAGGCAAAAGCAATCTGCTGTCCGTCCGGACTCCATATCGGATGAGTGTCGTGTGCCGGATTGGTGGTAAGTTGTCTGGCATTTCCACCAGTGGAGGGTACGGTGTAAATGTCTCCTTTATAACAGAAAGCAATGGTGCTTCCGTCGGGTGAAATGGAGCAGTGGCGCATCCATAATGGATTTTCTGTAGCTCCTGCCGTGGTAAAAGCGGCAAGGGCGGCAAGGAATAATGAGGTTTTCATCAGCGGTTCTTATCTTTTTTTCGATTAAAAAAACGGTGTATACGTTGGAATATCATGATGCCGGTTTTCAGTCCATCATAAGCGGCTATGCCGGCGTTGATGTGCTGCATCATGTTTTCCATCTTATTTTTACTTTTCTGTGGAGAGAATAAATCCTGTGTCAGGAGTTGTATGCGTTCTTTGGACTCTCTTAATTCTTGCTTTTTTTGTGCTCTTAATTGAGAGATGATTTCAACGCTATAGTTGGTAATGGGTTTTATATCGTTCATTATTTTATTCTTTAGAAGCAGGTTCGTCAAGGAATAAGCGTGCGAGGAAATGTACCATAGGCTGGAATATCCATTGTTTTCTCATCCGGTAAATGAGCATGGCCAGGAGAAGAACTACACCTCCAATGATGGCATATCCTCCAATCAGGCTGCCTACAAGAGGAGCCAGTGCGTATACGAGCATGAAGGAAAAATAGAAAAGAGCCATCATGCTCAAAATGATAATGATGAGTATAAGGATTAAGGTCGATAGCAGGATAGTGAGCTTTTCTACCAAATCGAGTTTGACGTATTGACCTTGAAGCTCAATGTATTTTCGTACCTCCTTAAATAAGGATTCAAGATTATCGATGCTTTTATCGTTTGCAAACATAAGCAGTTATTCTAAGATGAAAAAAATATAAAGCAGACTTTTCCCTTGAAAAAGCCTGCTTTATATTTACGACAAATTATTCAGCGTCTTTAACTTCTGCTGCTATTTGATCGACCAAGTCGTCCATTTCAGCACGGTTCAGTCGAATTCCCTTTTTGCGAAGAACTTCAGCAATTTTTCTACGGGTATCTTCACCTTTTTCCGGGGCAAACAAAATGCCGGCTGCAGCTCCTAAAGTAACACCGCCAAGGAATGCTGCTACAATACTTAAAGCTTTCATAAATCTAATTTTTAAAAGTTATTACTCTACAAATCTAATAATAATCCTGATATGTTGTTCTTTTTTCATGGAAAAATGCAGCTCTATGCTGTCGATAGAATAGAATTAACGGATTTTAATAGTATGGCAGATTTTATATTGTTACCTTTGCGACGTATTAAATTGAATATTCATCTAATATTGGTATAGATAACATGAAGAAGATTGTTGTAATGGGAATGGCTCTGTGCACAGCATTGGCATTCTCTTCTTGTAAATCAAGTGAAAGTGCTTACAAGAAAGCGTATGAAAAAGCTAAACAGCAGGAACTTGCTGAGGCTTCTGCAGCCACTGAGGCACCAGTGGAAGCTCCGGCAGTAGAAACAGCACCCGCACCTGCTCCAGTTGTATCTACAGCTCCGGTTCGTGAAGAAAAGGTAGAATTGGTTTCTGGTGATGGCTTGAAAGCTTATAGCGTAGTGTGCGGTAGCTTTGGCGTAAAAGCAAATGCGGATGGCTTGAAGTCAAAACTGGATGGAGACGGTTATAATGCAAAGGTGGTGTACAATGCAGAACGCAATATGTATCGTGTGGTTGTTGAATCATTTGATACAAGAGACGAAGCTGCTCGTGCAAGAGATGCATTTAAAGCAAAATATCCTACACGTGAAGATTTCCAAGGTGCTTGGTTGTTGTATCGTGTGTATTAATGTGATATAGATAAGAATTATTATTCCATATTTCAGGATTGAAAGCGACAGTGTAAAAGCTGTCGCTTTTTTTGTTTATATTTGTCGGCTGAAAAAGATTTGGTATTTATGAAATTGAATAGGATTATAGGTATGTTTTTGCTTGGAATGCCTTTGGCTATGAAAGCACAGGAAAAGGTTGTGCCAATAAAATACGGTGATATGGATCAGTGGGTTACCCGTAAGATTCATGAGTCGGGGATTATTGGAGGAAATACAAAACTGCTGTATGAATTAGGGCCTACAAAGGAAATCGACGGAAATGTGGCTTATGTGAATCAGGGAGGATCTCCGTGGGGAAATTCCAATGTGATGGCTAAAGTGATGGGGATTGTAAAAACAAATACCAGTGTATATCCTGAACAGAGAGGGAATGGCTATTGTGCACGTCTGGAAACTCATATTGAAAGTGTAAAGGTGCTGGGAATGGTGAATATCACGGTGTTAGCTTCAGGCTCTATGTTCCTGGGTGATATGAAGGAACCGATTACGGGAACTAAAGATGGAGAAAAAGCACTGAATTCAGGCCTTCCTTTTACTTCCCGTCCCAAAGCGGTTCGTTATGACTATAAGGTTCAAATGTCTGGACAACCGAACCGTATTCGTCAGACAGGATTCAGCAAGAAGACAACTGTGCCGGGACAGGATTGTGCGATTATGGTCTGCCTGTTGCAGAAACGTTCGGAAGATGCGGAAGGAAACATTATTGCTAAGCGAGTAGGTACAGTAGCCGTAAAATACAATCGCTCGCAAGACTGGCACAATGGAGCTACTTATGAAATAATGTATGGGGATATTACGCATGACAAGCGTTATGTACCAGAATTGATGCAGTTAGGTACGGGCGGATATTATGCCCGTAACAGCAAAGGAGAAAGTAAACTTATAAAAGAAGTGGGTTGGGCTGGTAAAGACGAGCATCCTACTCATTTGATTCTTCAGTTTACTTCAAGTATGGGAGGTGCCTTTGTAGGGTCTCCTGGAAATAAATTATGGATAGATAATGTCAATTTGGTATATTGAGATTGCAAAAAAGCTAGAAGGAGGCAGAAAAAGTCTTTCTATATATAAAAATAAGGTGTAACAACTGATATTTTTTGAGTATTTTTTCTCTTATTCGTTGTTTACTTTCAAAAGAAATACTTATTTTTGCATCGCAATCAGAAAGGAATAGATATCAAATTGATGGTTCCTTTTGATTACTAATAGAGTGAGTGTTTATAAAGCAATTATAAAACCTTTAAATTTTAAACAAAATGATTAAAGTAGGTATTAACGGTTTCGGTCGTATCGGCCGTTTCGTATTCCGTGCAGCTCAGAACAGAAACGATATTCAGATCGTAGGTATTAACGACTTGTGTCCGGTAGATTACTTGGCATACATGTTGAAATATGATACTATGCACGGTAAATTCAACGGTACTATCGAAGCTGACGTTGAAAACAGCAAATTGATTGTTAACGGTAAAGAAATCCGTGTAACAGCTTGCAAAGATCCTAAAGAATTGGCTTGGGATGCAGTAGGTGCTGAATACGTAGTAGAATCTACTGGTTTGTTCTTGACTAAAGAAAAAGCTCAGGCTCACATCGAAGCTGGTGCTAAATATGTAGTTATGTCAGCTCCTTCTAAGGATGACACTCCGATGTTCGTTTGCGGTGTTAACGAAAAAACTTATGTTAAAGGTACTCAGTTCGTTTCTAACGCTTCTTGTACTACTAACTGCTTGGCTCCTATCGCTAAGGTTTTGAACGACAAATGGGGTATCACTGATGGTTTGATGACTACAGTTCACTCTACAACTGCTACTCAGAAAACTGTTGACGGTCCTTCTATGAAAGACTGGAGAGGTGGTCGTGCTGCTTCTGGTAACATCATCCCGTCTTCAACTGGTGCTGCTAAAGCTGTAGGTAAAGTTATCCCGGCTTTGAACGGTAAATTGACTGGTATGTCAATGCGTGTTCCGACTTTGGACGTATCTGTAGTTGACTTGACTGTTAACTTGGCTAAACCGGCTACTTACGCTGAAATCTGCGCTGCTATGAAGGAAGCTTCTGAAGGCGAATTGAAGGGTATTCTGGGTTACACTGAAGATGCAGTTGTTTCTTCTGACTTCTTGGGTGACACTCACACTTCTATCTTCGATGCTAAAGCTGGTATCGCTTTGACTGATACTTTCGTTAAGGTTGTTTCTTGGTATGACAACGAAATCGGTTACTCTAACAAAGTATTGGATTTGATCGCTCACATGGCTTCTGTAAACTGCTAATTAGTTTAGACCATATAGCAAGAGCCGTCAGGATTTTCTCCTGGCGGCTTTTTTTTGCGCATATTCGTGCGTGTTGTGCAGAAAAAAACTATCTTTGCCGTTGAACTTCTCAAAAATGACCTTATGAATTATGATTTGATTACGATACTTGGTCCAACGGCTTCAGGAAAGACTTCTTTGGCTGCAGCTTTGGCTGCTCGTCTGAAAACAGAAATTATTAGTGGTGACAGTCGTCAGGTGTATCGTAGGATGGATTTGGGAACGGGTAAAGATTTATCGGACTATGTGGTTGATGGCTATAAGGTTCCTTATCATTTGATAGACATTGTGGAACCAGGTTATAAATACAATGTGTTTGAATATCAACGTGATTTTTTAGTTGCATACGAAGATATAAAGACCAGAGGACTTCTGCCGATTTTGTGTGGAGGTACAGGTATGTATTTGGAGTCTATTTTGAAAGGATATCGTTTGCTTCCTGTTCCGGAAAATAAAGAATTGAGAGAACGTTTGGCTTCTAAATCGCTTGAAGAGTTGACGGATATTTTGTCTCGCTATAAGAAATTGCATAATTCAACAGATGTAGATACGGTGAAGCGAGCCATTCGGGCAATTGAAATAGAGGAATATTATTTAACTCAAGATGTCAATGCGCGTTCATTCCCCGAGATACATAGTCTGATTGTCGGAGTGGATATTGATCGGGATTTGCGCCGGCAGAAGATTACCAACCGATTGAAGAAACGCTTGCAGGAAGGAATGGTTGACGAGGTGAAGGCGTTACTGAAAGAGGGTATAAGTCCTGATGACCTGATTTATTACGGTTTAGAATATAAATATTTGACTTTATATGCGGTAGGTAAGCTGTCTTACGATGAAATGTTCAGCCAGCTTGAAATCGCTATTCATCAGTTTGCCAAACGGCAGATGACCTGGTTTAGAGGGATGGAAAGAAGGGGCTTTCAGATTCATTGGATAGATGCTGAAGCACCACTGAATGAGAATGTGGAACGAATTATTGATCTGATAAAATAAACGGAAATGGCAGTAGAACCAGATAGATGGGGGGTGATTTATAACCCCAAGGCCGGAAGCCGTAAGGCTCAGAAACGTTGGCAGACTATTCGTGCTTACATGGATGAATGTAAGGTGAAATATGATTATGTACAGTCGGAGGGATTTGGTTCGGTTGAGCGTTTGGCAAAAACACTGGCTAACAACGGTTATCTTACGATTGTGGTAGTAGGCGGTGATGGTGCCCTTAATGATGCCTTGAATGGTATCATGTATTCCGATGTAGAAGATAAGAGTCAGATAGCTTTAGGAGTGATTCCGAATGGAATCGGTAATGATTTTGCAAAATATTGGGGACTGAGTTCCGATGATTATAAGAAAGCGGTGGATGTATTGATTAATCGCCGTTTAAGAAAGATTGATATTGGGGTGTTCTCGTATTTTGACGGAGAACAACATCAGACTCGTTACTTTTTGAATGCAGTGTATATGGGACTTGGTGCTCGTATCGTACGGATTACCAATGAAACCCGTCGTTTTTGGGGGATTCCTTTGATTTCTTATTTAGCCTCATTGTTTCTGGTTGCTTTTGAGCGAAAATTGCATCGGATGCATTTGAAGGTAAATGACGAACATATTCGTGGACGGATTATGGCTGTGGGAATCGGTAGTGCATACGGGTATGGACTGACTCCAAGTGCTGTTCCATATAACGGGTGGCTTGATGTGTCTATTATTTATCGTCCAGAGCTTCGTCAGTTAATTTCCGGACTTTGGATGTTGCAACAGGGAAGATTGCTGAATCATAAGACGGTCAAGCCTTATCGTACGCGGTGCGTAAAGGTGTTGCGTGCACAGAATGCAGAAGTCAGTTTGGATGGTCGTCTTTGGTTAGACCGTCATTTCCCGATTGAGATTACAATAGCTCCAGAAGCAATTACTTTGATAATACCTAATTAATATGATAAAGAATATTTCTGATTTAAAGCGGGATGACATGTTTTTCCTGCTGGCTGGTCCTTGTGTGATAGAAGGAGAGGATATGGCTCTTCGTATTGCGGAACGAGTCGTTAAAATTACAGATAAATTGCATATTCCATACGTTTTTAAAGGTTCTTACCGGAAAGCGAACCGCTCACGTCTGGATTCTTTCACTGGAATAGGTGATGAAAAAGCGTTGAAAATCTTGGCTAAGGTAAGAAGCACGTTTGATGTGCCTGTAGTAACAGACATTCATACCGCTTCTGAAGCTGAAATGGCTGCTGAGTATGTAGATGTGTTGCAAATACCGGCATTCCTTTGTCGCCAGACCGATTTGCTGGTAGCGGCAGCTCGTACCGGAAAAATTGTGAATATTAAGAAAGGACAGTTCTTGTCTCCTGCTGCCATGCGTTTTGCAGCTGATAAAGTGGTAGAGGCAGGTAATGATCAGGTGATGCTGACGGAACGTGGTACAACGTTTGGTTATCAAGATTTGATTGTCGATTATAGAGGAATTCCGGAAATGCAGTCTTTCGGACATCCGGTAGTGCTGGATGTGACACATTCTTTGCAACAACCTAATCAGACTTCTGGAGTGACAGGAGGTATGCCGCAGCTTATTGAAACTGTGGCAAAGGCCGGTGTGGCAGTTGGTGTGGATGGGTTGTTTATGGAAACTCATGAAGATCCTTCTAAAGCAAAAAGCGATGGAGCCAATATGCTAAAATTGGACTTGCTGGAAGACTTGCTGGTGAAACTGGTTCGTATCCGTCAATCTTTGTAATGTATGATGGGGCGGTTGGTTGAGATGAAAGTCTGGAAAGAGATTGTAGTGTCTTTGTTTGTATGTCTTACATTGTCAGTAGGAAAGGGATATGCCCAAAGCGAATCTATGGTGTCTTCTACAGACAATGTGCCGCTGTTGGAGAGAATGACGGATGGTAAGCGGAAGGTGGATTGGGCAGATATGAATATTCAGTTCTGTTCTGCTGCCGATGTCTCTTTTAATAATGCAGAACTGGATGAAGCAGCATTTAAGGTACATCGTATCCGTTTGGAGGTGTTAGGAGGATTTCATGAAAAGTTTTCCTATCATTTCCGTCAGTCTTTGAATCAATACACGACTCCCAATATTCCATTGGATAATCTTTCCGGCTCGGTTGAATTGGCCATGGTGGGTTGGCTGTTGAATGATAAATGGAAGTTGACAGCCGGAAAGCAACCTGTTCAGTTCAGTGGGTATGAATGTTGGGTAAATGCCATTAAAGTGCGTCATTACTCCGATTTCAATAACACGATACCATGTTATCAGGCGGGTTTGAATGCAGCCTATAAGATGAATGACAACCATGAGTTTAATTTTCAGGTGACAAATAATCGGAACGGAGATAGTGCAGATCAATTTATGTATGGACTTCCGGAAGGAGTAGAGCCTACTAAAATTCCTTTGCTGGCAACTGTTAACTGGGATGGTTATTTTGTAGATCATGCCATGCAGCTTCGGTATTCTCTTTCGTATGGACAGCTGGCAAAGCATAAGAATGTGTTTTATTTTACTTGCGGAAATGTATGGGACAAAAAACCCTTTTTAGGCTACATTGATTTCATGTATTCACGTGAGGGTATCGACTCTAAAGGACTTATCAGTGAGGTAACAGCTGTGAATGGTGAAGGTATTACGGTGCCGAATGTGGATTACTTTACGACTATATTTAATTTAGACTATCGTGTGGCTTCACATTGGAATATGTATGTAAAGGGAGTGTACGAACAGGGCAATGTGTTCAAGTCGAATGACATGTTTTCGTCAGGTACCTATCGCAGAGTATGGAACGTACAGCTTTGTGCAGAATACTATCCTTTGAAAAACAGTGAGCTGTTGTGTTATCTTCACCTATTATATAAGAATATACATCTGACGGAGAAAGCACGTTCCTGGGGAGCGGAAAGTTATAATCACCAGCGCATCTCATTAGGTTTGGTTTATACACTGCCCGTTTTCTGAGAAGAAGTTATTTTCTGCATGGCATCTGTTTATATATTCCAATAAAAAACTATATCTTTGCAACGCAATTACGGTTTGGATTACATTAAAAAGTAAAAAGATATGCTTACTATTAAACAAATTACAGAAGACACCGACAAGGTGATTCGTGGATTGGAGAAAAAGCATTTTGCAAATGCAAAAGAAACAATTGCAAAAGTGCTTGAACTGAATGATCAGAGACGTAGCGCGCAAAACCAATTAGATAAAAATCTCTCAGAAGTAAATTCTACATCGAAGGCTATTGGTGCTTTGATGAAAGAGGGAAAAAAGGAAGAGGCAGAAGCTGCTAAAGCTCGTGTAGCTGAAATCAAAGAAATTAGCAAAGAACTTCAGGCAACGATGGATAAGGCTGCAGAAGATATGCAGAACTTGCTTTATACCATCCCTAATGTACCTTACGAAAGTGTTCCGGAAGGTTTCGGAGCTGAAGATAATGTGGTAGAGAAAATGGGAGGTATGGAAACTGAACTTCCGAAAGATGCACTGCCGCATTGGGAACTGGCTAAAAAATATGATTTAATTGATTTTGATTTAGGCGTTAAGATTACAGGTGCTGGTTTCCCGGTATACAAAGGAAAAGGTGCTCGTTTGCAGCGTGCATTGATTAACTTCTTCCTGGATGAAGCTCGTGCGGCAGGTTATGAAGAAATTATGCCTCCTACAGTGGTAAATGCTGCTTCAGGATATGGTACAGGACAGTTGCCTGATAAGGAAGGTCAGATGTATCACTGCAACTTGGATGACTTGTATCTGATTCCTACAGCAGAAGTACCTGTAACTAATATTTACCGTGACGTGATTCTGGATGAAAAACAGCTTCCGATTAAGAACTGTGCTTATACTCAGTGTTTCCGTCGCGAAGCTGGTTCTTATGGAAAGGATGTTCGTGGTTTGAACCGTTTGCATGAATTCTCAAAAGTAGAGTTGGTGCGTATTGATAAACCGGAACATTCTAAGCAGTCTCACCAGGAAATGTTAGACCATGTGGAAGGCTTGTTGAAGAAACTGGAACTTCCTTACAGAATTCTTCGTCTGTGCGGTGGTGATATGAGTTTTACAGCTGCACTTTGCTTCGATTTCGAAGTATATTCAGAAGCACAGAAACGTTGGTTGGAAGTAAGTTCAGTTTCAAATTTCGATACTTATCAGGCAAACCGTTTGAAATGCCGTTATCGTACAGCTGAAAAGAAAACAGAACTTTGCCATACATTGAATGGTTCTGCTTTGGCTTTGCCTCGTATCGTAGCTGCATTGTTGGAAAATAATCAGACGCCGGAAGGAATTCGTATTCCTAAAGCTTTGGTTCCTTATTGCGGATTTGATATGATAGACTAATTAATATATTATAACAAAATTCTCGTCTGATACAGATTTTAGGTATGCCTAAATCTGTATCAGACGTTTTTTTATATAATTACTTCTTAAAGCTCAGGAATGTAAGATTTTTTATAATAAAACGGGGATATATGCTTTTATAAATAGAAAAAACAGGCTTTTGAGGTAAAAAAAAGAGATTTTGGTTTTGTTGTTTATTTTTAATCATTAAATTTGAAGGAAAATAAAAGTAACATTTTTTATGACGAGTATTAATTTATAACCTTAATATACAACTATGAGTTATTTACGATTTGACAAGACGATAATGACAAATCTGGAAGAAACTCTAACTAGAGAAATTCTTCGTACGAATCGCTCGGGGGCTTATCATTGTTCGACAATTGTAGACTGTAATACGCGTAAGTATCATGGCTTGCTTGTGATACCTGTACCGGAGTTGGACGATGAAAACCATGTATTACTTTCCTCATTGGATGAAACTGTTATCCAGCATGGTGCTGAGTTTAATCTTGGCTTGCATAAGTATGGTGGTGACAATTTCAGTCCCAGAGGACATAAATACATCCGCGAATTCGAGTGTGAGAAAGTGCCGACAACGATTTATCGTGTAGGTGGTGTTGTTTTAAAGAAAGAGAAGTTATTTGTTCACCATGAAAACCGTATTCTAATAAGGTACACATTGGTTGATGCACATTCAGAAACAACTCTTCGTTTACGCCCTTATTTGGCTTTCCGCAGTGTACGACAGTATACACACGAAAATGCGCAGGCCAGTCGCCATTATGATGTGGTAGAGAACGGAATCAAGACATGCATGTATCCCGGTTATCCTGAACTTTACATGCAGTTGAGTAAGGAAAATCAATTCTGTTTCCAGCCAGATTGGTATAGAGGTATAGAATATCCGAAGGAGCGTGAACGCGGGTATGACTTTAATGAAGACTTGTATGTGCCTGGTTACTTTGAGATTAGTATTAAGAAAGGGGAATCTGTTACTTTCTCAGGTGGTGTGACACCAATTGAAACTACTTCGCTGAATGCTTTGTTCGCAGCAGAAATGGAACAGCGAACACCTCGCAATAACTTCAAAAACTGTCTTATTAATTCGGCACATCAGTTCCTTAACAAGCAGGACGGTGAATCGTATATCTTAGCCGGATATCCTTGGTTTAAGTGTCGTGCACGTGACATGTTTATTTCTCTTCCGGGATTGACTCTTTCTATTGGTGAGATTGGTAAATTTGAAATGATTATGGAAACGGCTTTAAAGGCTGTTTATGCATTCATGGAAGGTAAAGATTCTCACTTGAAAGTAACGGAGATAGAACATCCGGATGTATTGTTGTGGCTGGTATGGGCTATACAGCAATATGCCAAGATGGTGTCATGGGAGGAGGCTCGAGTTAAATATGGTAAAGCCTTGAAGGATGTGATGGATTATCTGGCAGGTAATCATCATCCTAATTTGAAGGTTCATGAAAACGGATTGGTTTATACAAATGGAAGAGACAAGGCCGTTACTTGGATGAACTCTACCGTGAATGGCCGTCCGGTAGTTGCTCGTACTGGATACATTGTAGAATTTAATGCATTGTGGTACAATGCACTTTGCTTTGTGGCTGATTTGCTGTCATCAGACTATGGCTTTGTTGACTACTTGCATCAGTTCTCCGATAAAGTCTCTAAGTCATTCGTGCAGACCTTCTTGAATGAATATGGCTATCTGCTTGATTATGTAGATGGCGATATGATGGACTGGAGTGTTCGTCCGAACATGATTTTTGCAGCAGCTTTTGATTATTCTCCGTTGGATTCCAAACAGAAAAAAGGTGTTGTAGACATCGTGACCAAAGAATTGCTTACTCCGAAAGGTCTCCGTTCATTGAGTCCGAAGAGCGGAGGTTATAATCCAAACTACGTCGGTCCGCAGCTTCAGCGTGATTATGCATATCATCAGGGTACGGCATGGCCCTGGCTGGAAGGTTTCTATCTGGAGGCTTATTTGCGTATCTATAAGCGGAGTGCCATTTCCTTTGTAGAGCGTCAGCTTATCAGTTATGAAGATCAGATGACTTGTCATTGCATCAGTTCCATTCCGGAATTGTTTGATGGTAACCCACCGTTCCAGGGTAGAGGTGCTGTTTCATTTGCAATGAATGTGGCCGAAATTTTACGTACATTGAATTTGTTGGAGAAATATAACAATCAATAAAGAGGAGGGGTTTATATGAAAGTTTTGATGTTTGGTTGGGAATTTCCTCCTCATATCTTGGGAGGATTAGGTACAGCCAGTTATGGATTGACTCATGGACTTGCTCAGCAGAAGGATATGGAAATTACTTTCTGCATACCGAAGCCTTGGGGAGATGAAGACCAGAGTTTTTTACGTATTATAGGAATGAACAGTGTGCCCATTGTATGGCGTGACGTACAGTGGGATTATGTCAAAGATAGAGTAGGACATTATATGGATCCGCAACTTTATTATGACTTGCGCGACCATATTTATGCAGATTTCAATTATATGCATACCAATGACTTGGGATGTATGGAATTCTCAGGAAGATATCCTGATAATCTGCATGAAGAAATTAACAACTATTCTATTGTAGCCGGTGTGGTAGCTCGTCAGCAGCAGTTTGATATTATTCACTCACACGACTGGCTGACTTACCCGGCAGGTATTCATGCCAAGCAGGTTTCAGGAAAACCGTTGGTTATCCATGTGCATGCCACAGACTTTGACCGAAGCCGTGGTAATGTGAATCCTACCGTTTATTCTATTGAAAAGAATGGTATGGACCATGCTGACTGTATCATGTGTGTAAGTGAGTTGACACGTCAGACAGTTATTCATAAGTACTATCAGGATCCTCGCAAAGTGTTCACCATGCATAATGCAGTGTCTCCGCTTCCAAAAGAAATACAGGATATTCAGGTGAAGAAGAATCCGAAAGAAAAGATTGTTACTTTCTTGGGACGTATCACCATGCAGAAAGGTCCGGAATACTTTGTGGAAGCCGCTGCTATGGTATTGAATCGCACCCGTAACATTCGTTTTGTGATGGCTGGTAGCGGTGATATGATGAATGCCATGATTCGTCTGGCTGCGGAAAGAGGTATTGCCGACCGTTTCCATTTCCCGGGATTCATGAAAGGCAAGCAGGTATATGAAGTATTGAAGATGAGTGATGTGTATATCATGCCGTCAGTGTCTGAGCCATTTGGTATTTCACCATTGGAAGCTATGCAATGCTGTGTACCGACGATTATCTCTAAGCAATCCGGTTGTGCCGAAATTCTATCGAAATGTATTAAGACGGATTATTGGGATATACATGCAATGGCAGATGCCATTCATTCTATCTGTACCAACGATTCACTTTATGAATATCTCCGCGATGAAGGAAAGAAAGAAGTGGATGGTATTGTATGGGAGAAAGTCGGCGTGAAGATTCGCGCACTTTATGAGCAAGTCTTAAAAAATTATGGTAAATAAAACTGCAAAACAATATGAAAACAATTTGTCTTTACTTTGAAATACACCAGATTATTCATTTGAAACGCTATCGTTTCTTTGAAATTGGTTCAGAACATTACTACTACGATGATTATGCCAATGAGCAGGGTATGAATGAAGTAGCCGAACGTTCCTATATACCGGCCTTGAGAACCCTGATTGATATGGCAAAAGCAAATAATGGCGCATTTAAAGTTGCCTTGTCTATTTCAGGTGTGGCTTTGGAACAGTTGGAAATCCACGCTCCGGCCGTAATAGAATTGTTGCATGAGTTGAATGCGACAGGGTGTTGCGAATTCCTTTGCGAACCTTATTCACATGGATTGTCTTCATTGAAAAATGAAACATGCTTCTGCGAAGAAGTGGAACGCATGCGTGTGAAGATTAAAGACTATTTCGGACAGGATCCTAAGGTATTCCGTAACTCCAGCTTGATTTATGACAATGAAATTGGCGGTATCGTAGCAGGAATGGGATTCAAGGGTATGCTGGCAGAAGGTGCTAAACATGTGTTAGGATGGAAGAGTCCTCACTATTTATTTCATTGTGCTGAAAATCCGAATCTGAAGCTGTTGCTGCGTGACTTTAAGTTGTCTGATGATATTAGCTTACGTTTCTCTAATACAGAATGGAGCGAATATCCGTTGTTTGCAGATAAATATATTGGCTGGATTGCTTCTCTGCCGGAAAACGAACAGGTTATCAATATCTTTATGGAATTGTCTGCTTTGGGTATCTTCCAGCCGCTGTCTTCCAATATTCTGGAATTCCTGAAAGCATTGCCGGAATGTGCTAAGCAGAAAGGCATTACCTTCTCTACTCCGTCGGAAATCGTAACGAAACTGAAATCAGTTGATATGATTGACGTTCCTTATCCGATGTCTTGGGTAGACGAAGAACGTGATATTAGTCCGTGGTTAGGAAATGTAATGCAGCGTGAAGCATTTGATAAGTTGTATAGCGTGGCAGAACGTGTGCACTTGTGCTCTGACCGCAGAATCAAGCAAGACTGGGATTACTTGCAGGCAAGCAATAACTTCCGCTTTATGACAACCAAGCAGATGGGTGTATCGTTGGATCGGGGCATTTATGATTCTCCGTATGATGCTTTCACCAACTATATGAATATTCTTGGCGACTTTATTGCCCGTGTGAATGCGTTGTATCCCGTAGATATAGAAGATGAAGAATTAAATTCTTTGTTGACAACTATTCGTAACCAAGAAGAAGAGCTGGTACAGTTGAATGACCAGGTGAAACATTTGCAGTCTTTGGTTAAAGAACAGTCAGAGAAGGCTCCCGCTAAAAAAGCTCCAGCTAAGAAAACAACTACTGCCAAAAAGACTACTACAGCAAAGAAATAAAGTTTGAGATGCAGGCATAAAAAAATCCGGAAGTTTTTACTTCCGGATTTTTTTATGCCCTTATTTCTTATTTGTTGAATTTCGGTTTGGTATAGATAACTTCCATCTTAATCTTTTCTCTATCCTCGCCGCCCATGAGTTTGGCTGAGTTTACTTCCAGGTCGTGCGACAAACCGATGGTATTTCCTTGTGAGTCTGTTTCGGTTTTCACCGGAATCAGTACCATGGTATTATATTCATCCCATCCTTCAGCAGGTTCTTCTTTGGTTCTCATATCGCTGAAAATCTGGCTTATCAGTCGGTTTACTTGTGAGAACGAATAGGAGTTGGTTGTACTACTGTAAGTACCTAAGAAGGTAGTTTTACTATCGTAATTCTTTCTTTGTTCGAAGAAGTCTTTTACCTCGTTTTTACGAATGAGGAGCAAGTTCTGCGGAGTACCCATTTTATACGGGCTGCTTGCAGGATTATCACTGACATTCTTATATTTCGTAAATGCCATAGATACGGAGTTCAGTGTGTCTGTACCTAATGCATCATACATTTCTTGTAAAGGAAGTTTTACTTCCGTACAAAGTCCGGCAGGAGTTTTCAGGTAAGTATGAGTTTTTTCTTCAGCCAGCTTGTTTAATGCGTTCTCAGAATTATTTAGTCGGGTAGACATGAATACTTCGTTGGTTGCAGCAAAAGGAATGGAAGTATAAACTAAAGAATCTTGTCCTTCAGAACCTGTTATATAATAGCTAACTTTCATGCGCAACCAAATATCGCCAATGTATAAAATGGAGCCTTCTCCACTTGTATTATGAACATAAAAACCTGGTAATACATTGTGAATAAAAGAATAAGCATCCTTGAAGTTATTCTTATTTTCATCGTATTTTGCTTTCAAATATTGACTAAATGTGCCAGTGTGTTGCTCCTCACCAATATTCCATGTATTCTTTTTATCCAAATTGATAACCAAAGGGGGATAATATCCATTAGCACTTTTGATAGAGTCAATTTCTGCATCACTCCAGGAATTATCACGTACGGCATACTCTTGTTCAGCTAGAGGATTACCATTTTTGTTGTAGAACTTTTCAGGCTCATAAGATGTATAATACAAACCTAAGTTTTCTCCTGTGTCATCAATTGCTTCTTTCAGTACGTCAACTCGCACTTTCATTGGTGCTAAAGAATCTCCAAAAAAACTGGCATAAGATAACTCCAGTGTAGTACTTTCAATATCTTTCAAACGTTCCGGGAATTCGAAACCTTCCGTGCAATTGATTTGTGTGATGAAATCGGTGGTATACGTACCAAAATCCGGATCGGTGAATTTGCCCAAGTATGCGCTGCTTGTACGGGAGAATACTCCATCCGGGTTCAAGTCTGTATATTTCAGGGTTTTGGTAGTGGCCTCAAAAGTTTGAGCCGATGCAGTAATTTCATCTGCATCTGCCACGAATTCACCGACACCTGTAGTGGTATCATCACAACTGTAGAGTGTGGCTGCAAGTCCGACTGCTGCCAAGAACTTAAGTTTCATTTTCGTCCTTTTTTATGTATTCATATTTATTCGGAAACGAATACCTTGTCATAGAATGCGTCACACGCATCTGCATAGGCATCGCCCGAAGTGTATTCAAGTACCGGAATGTTCAGGCTTCGTGCGTAGTCGAGTACATTCTGGTTTACAGTTTCGTCATTTTGAATCACTCCGTCAGAGTAGGCTACTGCCAGCTTGCAGAGTTCCTCATAGTTTGCCGGCGACTTCATCATGCTGACATCTTCCGGAGTTACTTCCTTGAACAGCACTTGTTCGGCAAAGTTGGGAGCTAAATTCGAATTAAATCCTTCCTGATAAAGTGAGAAAATCACCTTTGAGTCACGGAAAGAAGGTTCATCGTAATATGCCTTCTTGATATAAAGAGGAACCATTGCACTCATCCATCCGTGACAGTGAATCACGTCCGGGCACCAGCGCAGTTTCTTGACAGTTTCCAGCACACCACGGGCATAGAAGATGGCACGTTCGCCATTGTCTTCATATTCCTTTCCGTTTTCATCGCATGTCATCTGGCGGTGCTGGAAATAATCATCATTATCAATAAAGTACACTTGTCTGCGTGCAGCCTGAATAGATGCCACCTTGATAATCAGCGGATGATCCGTGTCGTCGATAATCAGATTCATTCCAGACAGACGGATTACCTCATGCAATTGGTTTCTGCGTTCGTTCACGATGCCCCATTTCGGCATGAATGTTCTGATTTCGCGGCCTTTGTCTTGTATGGCTTGCGGTAAATTCTGGCCGATTAATGCCAGGTTACTTTCGGGTACGTAGGGAGTAATTTCTTGTGTAATGAATAAAACTTTTTTCGCGCTCATTGTATTATAGTTGCTCTTAACGACTGGCAAAGATACAAAAAATACACCAATGAAGCGAATCGACAGCCGTTTATAAATCCTTATAGTATGTTAATGTATTGATAAACAAGGTGGTTTGTGCTATTCGTTGAGCCTGATAAAGGGACAATATATAAAAGATTTAAATCAATGAATGTCTGAAAGATGATAGTTTTATATGTGATAATGTGGCGTTATTATAAAATGAAATCAGGTGTGCCAGCCTGATTCTGACACACCTGATTATGGATTGAGAGATTTCTAATTAAATTAGTTTGATTTCAAAATTAAACTGCCTCCATTAGTTTGGTCACCTGTAAGTTTGTAGGTCCCAGCATTGTTATTATTCCATTGTGCAGTTTCTTTTTCAGCTTCTGAGCTTGCGTATCTATGATACATTTGGTAAGTATTATCACTCTTTAGTTCTATTTTGTATTGATTATAGTGGTCGCCATATTCATTACTTGATTTGTCCCATTGTCCAGTATAGGTTCCATAAGGGAAGTTACCATCAGCTTTGTACTCGTATGTTTCTTTTGAGCCATAGTAAGTGGTCACAGTACATGTATTTCCATCAAATTTATAGGCTGTGTATATAGTGAAACGCCATATTTGAGGATAAATATCGTCATTCAGTTTTTGGAAAGCTGTCTGAATGTCTGGGTCGTTTGCTTGTAATTCTTGAATGATGCTTCTCCAAAATAAATCTCTAATTCCGTCTGCTGTTTTGATTACATTCAAACAATTATCAAATGTAATTTCTTGTGGAATGGCATTTACCATGTTGATAAATATTGGACTTAATTTTTGACAGGCAGCTTGTACGTCAGGATTGGTTTGTATGTCTGGGTTGAGCTGATTGTATTGATAGGCAATATCTTTTATTGTTTGGATGACTTCTAAGCTGTTATCAAAAGTGATTGTTTGCGGAAGAGCATCCACGGCGTTGATAAACATTGCTTTCTGTTCTTCTGCATCAATGGCTTTCAGTTTAAGAGTGGTAGAGAGACTTGGATTGTCATTACAAATAACCTTGATATCAATTGTTGCTCCTGCCTTTAAGTTCGGTTTTAAACTATAAATAGACAAATAGTATCCGCCGTAATGATATTCTCCCCATTTCGCCATTTCGTTACCGTCGAATTCCAGCTTAATGTCGGGATGAGTTGCAGGATTTCCGTTGTTGTCTAATCCCTCTATGTTCAGATATACATTACCTTGGGACATATATACCGGAATAACTCCTTCAGCAATTGGAGTTGGATTGATTTTTAAGCTGGCAGTCTGACGATAGGGCAATTCTACCAAAGCTTGCATGGCAGCGTGTAAAGTTTGGTATGCTGTTGCAATTTCTTCTTGTGTGGGAGATTGATTTTGTACCGTAGGACGTACTTCTTCTATCTTTTCTTTTAAAGCTAGAAGTGATTCTTCTGTATAAGCGTATTCTTGGTACGCCCGATACTCCGCTTCCCCAAATAGTTGTTGCAAGTCATCATAAGTGATAGATGAAATATCCATCCATTTGGCATAAAGGGTAATATCTTTTGTGATAGGAGTGTAGAAGTCAAAAGGGTTGGTCATGGTTTTTCTGTGTACCATCCTTCAAACAAGTTGCCTTCTTTGGTAGGGGCGGTCGCTGGTTTGGTTGCGAATGTACCTTCCGGAACCAATTGTGCTTCTATTGCAGTTCCTCCGTTTGTTTCAAATGTAACGGTGTACGCAATACTTGTCCATTTAGCATAGAGAGTAATGTCTTGTGAAACAGTCTCATTTTCAAAATCCCATACGTTAGTACATTCTGCTTCTTTATACCAATCCACAAAATACTCTTTTTCCTTTGTCGGGTTTGCCGGCTTTACGATTTTTTCACCTGCGTATACAGCTTGTGGGGCTACTTCACTTCCTCCTTGTGAGTTAAAGGTTACAGTATACTTTTGCAATACTGTTTCTTCGTCATCACATCCGGTCATGGTCAATACTGCCAGTACAGCCATGAATAACATTGAAATTAGTTTTTTCATACATTAAAACCTTTTTAGTTAAACATTTGCTTATAGTTGTAAAGATAGTTTATAGCGTTTAGAAAAAATTAAATTTCTGTTGAGGATATTTATACAGATATGTGGAATATTATTGTACAGGATTTGTCGCTACTTGATCTTTAATTTCCAGTTTTAGTGAGTATACGGCAAAAAAATCATAATGTAAGATTTGGCAAATGCGGATTAGTAATGCCGTGTCAATGCTTTTTCGCTTAAAAATAGAATATACATTTGTCCGTTCGCAGCAAAGTTTTTGTGCAAACCAAGATACAGAGCGTTCTTGACGGTGTAATTCAGATTCAATAAGTTGTCCGATATGTATCATAGTAATATAAATTATAATAATGTATTGTTTGTGGTGTACACTTTTTGTTGAGCTTATTTAAGAGTCTATAATTTTATGCCTATGTAATGTCAGGCTTTTTGTTTTTCAGTATTACAGTGAGCGGTTGATATAATTAAAATAAGAATTCGGACATTTTCCCATTATCTTCTAAAAGTAATCTTTTAGATCATGTGTTAATCATTTGTACACTGTTTCCCCAATTGCTTATTTACAAAAATATAATTTTATATTTAATTATATATCATTTTTCTTTGAAATTTTTACTGATGTATATTAATTTTATACTAATTGACAAATGTGGATTTTTAGATTAAAATTTTAAATAGTTGAGATGTATCAAAGAAGCTTTTGTGGAATTAAATACTTATCAAAAGAATTTTCCATTTCCGTTTCTTTATATGCTAAATAAATAGTTACTTTGCAGCCGTTTTCTGAATTTATGATTAAAAACAGGAATAAGAGATGAAGTTAATTCAAACAATCAGTGAGCTTCGCGCCGAACTCGATGCTTTCCGCAAAGAAGGAAAGACCATCGGACTGGTTCCGACGATGGGAGCTTTGCATGCGGGACACGCTTCGTTGGTGAATCGTGCCGTAGCTGAGAATGATGTAGTGGTAGTCAGTGATTTTGTGAACCCTACACAGTTTAACGACCAGAATGACCTTTTAAAATATCCGCGCACACTGGAGGCGGATTGTGCTTTATTGGAGAAATGTGGAGCAACGTTGGTATTTGCTCCTTCTGTGGAAGAAGTTTATCCTGAACCCGATACCCGCCAGTTCAGCTATGCGCCGCTGGATACGGTAATGGAAGGAAAATACCGTCCGGGACATTTCAACGGAGTTTGTCAGATTGTCAGCAAATTATTTTTGATGGTGGAACCTGACCGCGCTTATTTTGGTGAAAAGGATTTCCAGCAGCTGGCTATTATCCGTGAAATGGTACGCAAGTATCCTTTTAATATTCAGATTGTGGGATGCCCGATTGTACGTGAAGAAGACGGTCTGGCACTGAGCAGCCGCAATGCACGTCTTACGGCAGAACAGCGGAAGGAAGCTTTGCAGATTTCCAAGGCTCTGTTTGCCAGTGTAGATTTCAGCAAGTCACGTGTTTTGCTTGAAACCAAGCAGTTTGTAGAAGACTGCATCCGTCGTGCACCGGGACTGGAGCTGGAATATTTCGAGATTGTAGATGGTAATACGCTTCAGCCCGTGAAAGCATGGGACGAAAGCAATTACATTGTAGGTTGTATTACAGTATATTGCGGTGAAGTACGTCTGATTGATAACATTAAATATAAAGGATAACGGATGATGATGATTGAAGTGTTGAAGTCGAAGCTTCATTGCGTAACGGTGACAGAAGCGAACCTGAACTACATGGGCAGCATTACGATTGATGAAGATTTGATGGATGCGGCTAACATGATTGCCGGTGAGAAGGTACAGATTGTGGACAATAACAACGGTGAACGTTTTGAAACCTATATCATTAAGGGTGAACGCGGCTCAGGTTGTATTTGTCTGAACGGAGCGGCAGCCCGCAAGGTGCAGGTGGGCGATGTGGTGATTATCATGTCGTATGCTTTGATGGACTTTGAGGAGGCCAAGACTTTCAAGCCGATCGTGGTATTCCCGGATACGGCAACAAATCGTCTGTTGTAATTGGATTAGATAAGTTGATGTAATAAATAAAGGGTGCCGGAGGAAGATGAGAAATCTCTTTCCGGCACCCTTCGTTTTGGTATATTTTAAACGCTTTTTCGTTTACGGAAAAACGCAAGTACGTTCGTACTAAAACGCCTTTGCGTTTGAATCAAAACGTACTTGCGTTTAGGATAAAACGTCCTTGCGTTTTCTCTCAAACGTACTTGCGTTTTTGGCGCGTGTCAAAAATTACACTTGAGGCACGTCCTGCAAGCTGTTTGCTATGTCTTCTTCGCTCAGTGAATAGTTGGTCAGGTTGCCCGACAGGTACTGGTCGTACGCACTCATGTCTATCAGACCATGACCGGACAAGTTGAACAGAATTACTTTTTCTTCACCTGTTTCCTTGCATTTTTCTGCTTCCTGAATAGCGGCAGCAATGGCGTGGCAAGATTCCGGAGCCGGAATGATACCTTCAGCGCGGGCAAACAGACAGCCGGCCTTGAAGGTGTCAAGCTGCTGTATGTCTACCGCTTCCATCAAATTGTCTTTCAGCAGCTGAGAAACGATGACCCCTGCACCGTGGTAGCGCAGACCACCGGCATGGATATTGGCAGGTGTAAAGTTGTGTCCTAAGGTAAACATCGGCAGCAGCGGGGTGTAGCCGGCTTCATCACCGAAGTCATATTCAAATTTACCTCTGGTCAGTTTCGGACAAGATGCCGGTTCGGCTGCAATATAACGTGTCTTCTTTCCTTCCAGAATGGTGTGGCGCATGAACGGGAAACAGATTCCACCGAAGTTGGAACCTCCTCCGAAGCATCCGATAATCATGTCAGGATATTCACCGGCCATTTCCATCTGTTTTTCAGCTTCCAGTCCGATGACAGTCTGGTGCAGGGTTACGTGGCTCAGCACGGATCCCAGTGTATATTTACAGTTCGGTGTGGTGCGTGCCAGTTCGATAGCTTCCGAGATGGCAGTACCCAGTGAACCCTGATGGTTCGGATATTTGGTCAGGATATTTTTTCCGGCACGGGTAGACATGGAAGGAGAAGGAGTTACCTGTGCGCCGAAGGTCTGCATGATGCTGCGGCGATAAGGCTTCTGTTCGTAACTGATTTTTACCTGATATACGGCAGCTTCCAGTCCGAACACCTTGGCGGCATACGACAAGGCAGCTCCCCATTGTCCGGCACCTGTTTCAGTAGTGATGTTCGTTACGCCTTCTTTCTTGCAGTAGTAAGCCTGTGCCAGTGCAGAGTTCAGTTTGTGTGAACCGATAGGGCTGACACTTTCATTCTTGAAATAGATGTGTGCCGGTGTACCCAGTGCTTTCTCCAGTCCGTAAGCACGTACCAGTGGGGTACTGCGGTAGTATTTGTACATTTCCCGTACTTCTTCCGGGATTTCAATCCATGCATCAGTCTGGTTCAATTCCTGATGGCAGAGTTCCTTGGCGAAGATAGGGTAGAGGTCTTCCGGTTTCAACGGTTCTTTTGTAGCCGGGTTCAGTGGAGGCATGGGTTTGTTGACCATGTCGGCTTGAATGTTATACCAGTATTTTGGTATTTCATCTTCAGGTAAGATGAATCTTTTCTGTCTATTACTCATAATTACTTACTATTTTTAAGTTTTCGTCAAAAATATGGAAATAAATGATAACAAACAACTCATTTTGCTTTTTTTTCTTATCTGTTTTCTTGCTGAATAGAATCTTGTGGCAGATTTCTTCTTTCTTTGTCGCATAAGTATATGGATTTTTCCATACATTTGTAAATGCATTCATTCACTATAGTATGGATTATTGGGAACGACTTTTTTTATATAATAAGAAACTGCTTATGCCGCGTGTAAACCAGCTGCTTAACTGGGTGATGGGGATTAATTTCCTGTGCGGCGTGGTTTTCTTGCTGACCATCGTATATGAATACGGGTTCAGCCTTCCGGCTTCCAGTTACGAGGTGGTGCATACGGTGTATCATACAATCTGGATTCTCTTTTTGTGTACTACCACGTTGCAGATTGTGTTCCGTCAGGAAGACTCGGCGTTTAAGTTCACGCCCTGGACCTGGATTCTTACCATTCTGCTCTACCTGACCTTGCTGCCCGTGGTGTTCAAGCAGCCAGAAGAGAACACGGGGGGGGTATTGGGTGTGGGTGTTTTTTCATCACAATTACTACAAGGGGGCTATTCTCGTCCTGCTTTCTTTTTCGCAATTGTCGGGCATCGTAGTCCGTCTGTTGGGCAAACGCACCAATCCGTCGTTGATTCTGGCAGGAAGTTTCCTGATTTTCATTCTGGTGGGAACCGGCCTGCTGATGCTTCCCCGTGCCACTTACCATGGCATTTCTTTCATGGATGCGCTGTTCACTGCCACGAGTGCGACGTGTGTCACGGGGCTTGTCACCGTGGATGTGCCTTCCACCTTCACGCTGGAAGGGCAGATACTCATCATCTTGCTGATTCAGATTGGCGGACTGGGAGTCATGACGCTGACCAGTTTTTTTGCCATGTTCTTCATGGGAAACACCTCGCTTTATAATCAGTTGATGGTGGGGGACATGATTAGTTCCAACTCCCTGAATTCGTTGCTCTCTACCTTATTATATATATTGGGCTTTACGCTGGCAATAGAAGGTATCGGGATGGCCGTTATCTGGTTCAGTGTGCACGGCACGCTGGGAATGACCTTGCAGGAAGAGCTTTTCTTTTCGGCTTTCCATTCTGTTTCAGCCTTTTGCAATGCGGGTTTTTCCACCCTGCCCGGAGGGATGGGAAATCCGGCCGTCATGCAGAACCATAATTTGCTCTATATCACGTTAGGGCTGCTGATTGCGTTGGGTGGCATCGGTTTCCCGATATTGGTGAACTTATATGAAACGGTGGCCTATTATCTGCAAGCCGGAAAATTCTGGTTGTTGCGTCGTTCCGGAAGATTCCGGAAAAAGGTACATCTGTATAACCTGAATACGAAGATAGTATTGGTGGCTACCGTCTTCCTGCTGATAGGCGGCACGTTGCTCATTGCCATCCTGGAGTGGAACCGTTCTTTTGCCGGAATGCCGGTGGCCGACAAGTGGGTGCATGCTTTCTTCAACTCCTCCTGTCCGCGGACGGCCGGTTTTGCCAGCGTGGGGCTGACTTCATTGTCTACGCAGACCTTGCTGCTCATGGTGGTGCTGATGATGATAGGAGGCGGTACGCAGTCTACGTCGGGCGGCGTGAAGGTCAATGTGTTTGCGGTGGTATTAATCAATTTATGGGCTGTAGTGCGCGGGACAGACCGGGTGGCGATTCTGCGCAGAGAACTTTCGCACGATTCTATCCGCCGTTCGAACGCGGCATTGATATTGTATCTGCTACTGGCTTTTCTGGCCATATTCCTGCTGAGTATGCTGGAGCCGGAGGCCGGGCTGCTGGCCGTTACGTTCGAATGCGTGTCGGCGCTGAGTACGGTAGGTTCGAGCCTTGACCTGACTCCTACGTTGGGCAATGACAGCAAGCTGCTGGTCATTTTGCTGATGTATATCGGACGTGTCGGTGCGTTCACTTTGCTGACCGGACTGGTACGTCAGGAGAAAAAGAGAAATTACAGGTATCCGAGTGATAACATTATCATCAACTGATGTATGAAATATTTGATTATTGGTTTAGGACATTATGGAGCCACACTGGCTACGGAACTGGCCGCCATGGGGCATGAAGTGGTAGGTGTGGACGGAAACGGATTGCACGTAGACAGTGTGAAGGACCGCATGGCGGCTTCGTTTGTGCTTGATGCGACGGATGAAATGGCACTTTCGGTACTTCCGTTGAAGAGTGTGGATGCGGTGATTGTGGCGATAGGCGATAATTTCGGGGCTTCGGTCCGCATTGTTTCATTGCTCAAGAAGCTGAAAGTGAAACGTATTTACGCACGTGCGGTAGACGAGGTACACAAGGGGGTACTCGAAGCCTTCTCGATAGACCGTATTCTGACACCGGAACAGGATGCGGCACGTTTGCTGGCACAGCAGCTGGAACTGGATGGTGGGGCCGAATTTTTCCAGATAGACGGCAATACCTACGTGTTCAAGCTGGAAATTCCGGAGAAACTGGTGGGCTATCACATCAATGAGCTGAACCTGGAACAGGAATTCGGCCTGAAACTGATTTCTCTGGTACAAGGTAAACAGGTGAAAAACTTCCTGGGTATATCTGTCTTTGAGAAAGAAGTGGCCAATACATTCCCTGAGGATTATGCACTCCAGAAAGGTGACGGACTGGTGTGCTACGGAGCTTATTCCAGTTTTATGCAATTTTGGAAATCAGTCCGTTAGTCCATTCTCTAACGGATGTTTCTCTTGTTCAGTGCCTGCTGGTAGCGGCGGGCATTGGCCTGATGCTCAGCAAAGGTAGCGGCGAAATTGTGCGTGCCCGAGAAATCTTCTTTGGCACACATGTAGAGGTAATCATGCTGTGCATGATTCAATACGCTTTCTATTCCCTGAATGGAAGCAATGCGGATAGGACCGGGAGGAAGCCCCGCGTGCTTGTAAGTATTGTAAGGACTTTCTACCTCCAGGTGTTTGTGCAGAATGCGTCGCAGTCCGAATTCTTGCAGACTGAATTTGATGGTCGGATCGGCCTGGAGTGGCATTCCGGCTTGTAGACGATTCAGGTAAAGTTCTGCCACCATCGGCATTTCACTTTTGTTGGCTGTTTCTTCTTCCACGATGGAGGCCAGTGTGCTGACTTCTACCGGAGTCAGTCCGCAGGCTTGAGCCTTATCTTTTCGTTCCTGCGTCCAGAAACGTTCATATTCTTTTTTCATTCGTTGGATAAAGGCTTCTGCATCCGTATTCCAATAGGCTTCATACGTATTCGGGATGAATAGTGCAGGCATTGTTTCAAGGTTGAAACCCAATGAAGCGCAGAAGGCACTGTCACCGACAAGTCGGGCAAATTCCGTAGAATCGGGCATGAGTTGACGGTCCAGTGAGCGTGCCAAACGAGACAGGGTCCGCACACTGGGTATAACCACTTTGACCGGAGTCTGGTGTCCGCTGCTCAGGCGGCGGAATAAGGTCAGCGTATTGATGGAGGCATCAAAGCGATAGGCTCCGCTATGAATCTGCTGGTCGTATTTTTTGAGACGAGCCAGTATTTTGAATCCTGTTAGATGCGTGGCATTCAAATCACTTTGAAGTTTTACGTACACCGAGTCGGCTGTGTCGTCACGGTCTATATAAATAAAGGTAGGTTTTTCGATATGAAGAGGGTGGTTGAACAGTAAGGAAATCGTGCTGATTACGCCTCCTAAAATTAGAATTGTGACAAGGGCACAAATAATGATTGTCTTTTTTGATTTCATCTGGTTTCAAATTTGGGCGTAAAAGTAGTAAGAAAACTTTATTTTGGTGTCATGAAAAGTCTGAATCTGTAGGAGTAGTGTATACTTTTCATGCATTTTAGGGCCGAATGTTCAAATCTCCTCCTCAAAAATGTCAAATGTACACCCATTACATGGAAAATATTCCTATATTTGTGAAGTGTGAAATAAACAAGTAAAATCAATAAGTATGAAAAATGCAATTCTAGGGTTGGCCTTTTGTGCCGCAATGCCTTTGTTTGCTCAGCAGAAGGCTACAGTGACTGTTCATCCAGAACAGGGAAAACAAATCATCAATAAAGAAATTTATGGTCAGTTTGCCGAACACCTCGGTACATGTATCTATGGAGGTCTTTGGGTAGGAGAGGATTCTTCCATACCTAATATTAAAGGTTATCGTAAGGATGTGTTCGAAGCATTGAAAGACTTGAAAGTGCCTGTACTCCGCTGGCCGGGAGGATGTTTTGCCGATGAATACCATTGGATGGATGGTATCGGTCCTCGTGAAAAGCGTCCGCGTATGGTCAACAACAACTGGGGAGGAACCGTAGAAGATAACAGCTTCGGAACACACGAATTCCTGAACTTGTGCGAAATGTTAGGATGTGAACCCTACATCAGCGGAAACGTAGGTAGCGGTAGCGTGGAAGAAATGGCCAAATGGGTAGAATATATGACTTCTGAACAAGGAAGCCCGATGGCAAAACTGCGTTTGGAAAACGGACGTGAGAAACCATGGAAGGTGAAATACTTCGGAGTAGGAAATGAAAGCTGGGGATGCGGAGGTAGCATGCGTCCGGAATACTATGCCGATTTGTACCGCCGTTATTCAACTTATTGCCGTAACTATGATGGTAACCGTTTGTTCAAGATTGCCAGCGGTGCCAGTGATTATGACTACAATTGGACTGAAGTCTTGATGAAAAACGTGGGTCATCGCATGGACGGACTTTCTCTGCACTATTATACAGTGCTTGGATGGAGTGGAAGCAAAGGTTCTGCTACGAAATTCAACAATGAGGATTATTATTGGACAATGGGAAAATGCCGCGAAATTGAAGATGTGCTCAAGCGTCACATTGCCATTATGGACAAATATGACCCGCAGAAGCAGATTGGCTTGATGGTAGACGAATGGGGAACCTGGTGGGATGAAGAACCGGGCACTATCAGCGGTCATCTTTACCAGCAGAATACCTTGCGCGATGCCTTTGTGGCTTCTTTGAGCTTGGACATCTTCCATAAATATACTGACCGAGTTAAAATGACTAACATTGCTCAGGTGGTAAATGTATTGCAGTCTATGATTCTGACAAAAGGAGACAAGATGGTGCTGACTCCGACTTACTATGTGTTCAAGATGTATAATGTTCATCAGGATGCTACTTATTTGCCGCTTGATTTGCAGTGCGAACATAAGATTGTACGCGACAACCGTATCGTACCGATGGTAAGTGCAACTGCTTCACGTGATAAATCAGGTGCTATTCATGTGTCACTTTCTAACGTAGATCTGGAAGAGTCACAGGAAATCACACTGACACTGGGTGATGTAAAGGCTAAATCGGTAAGCGGACAGATTCTGACATCTGAAAAAATTGACGATTACAATACGTTTGAACAGCCTGACCTGGTGAAATTGGCCGACTTCAAAGGCGCTAAATTGACAAAGAATGGACTTGTAGTGAAATTGCCTGCAAAATCAATTGTTACATTGGAAATTAAATAGTATATTGCAGAATCTTCTTTGTTTGTAGAAAAGAAGAATTTGTAAATACCATATAATCAGTAAAGTATCGCTTTCTGAAAATCAACCGTCCGTTAACGGAATTTGATTTCAGAAAGCGATATTTTTATTTTGTAATATGAATGTAATAGGATGTTACATTTTCTTTAAGCGTATGACATCTGTTTGTAACACTAATATGAGACCTTTGTGGTGTCAAAAAAATGAGTCTATAGGAAAAATGAAAACAAAGAAAAGAGTTTTATGTCTGTTAAGCATCTGGATGTGCACTATGGGTGCTGCCTTTGCAGATGGAGCACCTGAAGAACGGGCTCCGGATGAGAAAAAAGGAGATGCCATCATTACCATATTTTCGGATGCGCATTCTGGTTTTGGTTCTGTCAATCATGACAGAGGGTTTAATCTGGACCGTGCTTATATCGGCTATAAGTATACTTTGCCTCACGGATTGCAGCTGAAGGCAGTACTTGATTTCGGTCAGTCAAAAGACGTAAATGACCATCAGCGCATCGGATATGTGAAAAATGCACAGATTACCTGGAAGCAAAACGGCTGGACGCTGAACGCCGGATTAATCACTACGACTCAATTTAAGGTTCAGGAAGATTTTTGGGGAAAACGTTATGTGATGAAATCTTTTCAGGATGAATATAAGTTTGGCAGCAGTGCGGACTTGGGAGTTTCAGTAGCTTATAAATTTAACAAGGTGGTTTCGGCCGATGTGATTGTAGCCAACGGAGAAGGATATAAAAAAGTACAGGTGAAAGATGGCTTGCAGTATGGTGCAGGCGTAACACTGACTCCGGTTGAGGGCTTGACGGTACGTGCATACGGTTCGTATAATGAATCGGTAGAAGAAGGGGAAAAAGGTATTACGAATCTGGCTGCTTTTGTCGGATATAAGCATACAGCCTTCTCGGTGGCAGCGGAATATAACTACCAGACCAATACAAAATATGTGCCTGATTGTGATCAGGATGGTTTCTCGGTTTATGCGTCTGCACAGTTAAGCAAGAAAATAAGTCTTTTCGGTCGTTGGGACCTGCTTTCTTCAGAGAAAGACTGGAACAAAGATGCGGACGGTATGGCCGGAATGGTAGGTGCCGAATTTAAATTAGGTAAATACATCAAGTTAGCTCCTAACTTCCGGTTGTGGTCGCCGAAAACAGAAGGCGGCAAGACGGCCAGTTATGTATACCTGAATGCTTCGTTTGCGATTTAACTCAATGAATAACATAGATTTGTAACTTATATTAAATGTATAACACAATGAAAAAGTTTTATTTGCCTTTAATTGCTGGAGCGATGGCTTTGTCGTTTGCAGCGTGTGGTGGACAGAAATCAGCTAATGGTCGTGAACCAGTAGAACTGACAGGTGCAGGTGCTACATTCCCTTTGCCATTTTATAATATGTCTTTCGAAAACTACAATGCAACTTCTGGTGACAAGATTTCCTATGGTGGTATTGGTAGTGGCGGTGGTGTCCGCAATTTGAAAGACGGTATCGTAGACTTTGCAGGTAGCGATGCTTTCTTGAGCGACAAGGAAATGGCTGAAATGCAGCCGGTGGTACACATCCCGACTTGTATGGGAGCTGTCGTAATGGCTTATAACTTGCCGGATGTGGTTAAACTGAATCTTTCTGGTGACGTGATTGCCGATATTTATGCAGGTAAGATTACAGACTGGAACGATGCACGTCTGCAGAAACTGAATCCGGATGTACAGTTGCCGGCAAAGAAAATTATTCTGGCATACCGTTCAGATGGTAGTGGAACAACTTTCATCTTTACAGACTATCTGTCAAAAGTAAGTGAAAACTGGAAAAACACTTACGGTGCAGGTAAAACCGTGGATTTCCCGGTCGGACAGGCTGCCAAAGGTAATCCGGGCGTAGCAGGAATTATCGCACAGACTCCTTATTCATTAGGATATATCGGTTCTGAATATGCTTTTGCTCAGAAGATTCCTTACGCAAGTGTATATAACAAGCGTGGTGAGCTGGTAGTACCTTCTACTGAAAGTATCTCTGCAGCTGCCGGTGACATTCCTCAGGATACTCGTTGCTCAATTACCGATGCGGATGCAGCAGGAGCTTATCCTATCAGCTGCTTCACCTGGTTGCTGATTTACAAAGAACAGCACTATGCAGACCGTTCTATGGAACAGGCAAAAGCTACTTTGGATTTGATGCAATATATGTTGAGCGACAGCGTACAGCAGACCACTGCTACTGTACACTATGCGCCGCTGCCTAAGAAGGCTATCGAACAGAGCCTTCAGAACCTGAAAGCTGTGACATACGATGGACAGCCGATTCTTAAATAAATAAGACAATAAGTTATGCAAGACAAACTGTTTAAAGTCTTACTTATCTTATCGGCTATTGTGATACCGGTCATTGGTGGGGGAATTATTTACTCCCTCACCGTTGACGCTTCCGGCGCTTTCGAGGAGTTTGGATTCTGGAACTTTATCTTCTCTGACGACTGGGTGACCACTGCCGGTAAAGAAAGTTATGGCGCTCTTCCTTTTATTACGGGTACACTGCTTACTACAGCACTGGCGTTGCTGATGTGTATTCCATTTTCACTTCCTGTCGCACTGTTCACCGGTGAGTATTTCCGTGGAAAGAAAATCGCAGCCGTTCTGGGTACAGTGATTGATTTGCTGGCAGGTATTCCTTCCATTATCTATGGTTTGTGGGGTTTCTATGTACTTCGTACCGTATTCATGCACTTGAACCTGTCTCCGCAGGGTTCCGGTATTCTGACTGCTGCGTTTGTGCTGGCCATTATGATTGTGCCGTATGCAGCTTCCTTGAGTGCCGAATTTATCAAGATGGTTCCTTCCGACTTGAAAGAAGGAGCTTATGCCATGGGAGCTACGCGTGCAGAGGTAATCAAGAGAGTAATATTCCCGATGGCGGGTTCCGGTATTTTCTCAGCCTATATTCTGGCTATCGGACGTGCGCTGGGAGAAACGATGACAGTGACCATGCTGATTGGAAATACCAACCAGATGCCGGACACATTGCGTACCACGGGTAATACCATGGCCAGTATCATTGCAAATCAGTTTGGCGAGGCAGACGGCTTGAAGCTTTCTTCACTGATTGCCATCGGTTTGTTACTGTTCCTGATTACGGCCATCATTAATATTATCGGAAAGATTTTGATTCGTCGTGCCCGTCACGTGTAATCTGCTAAAAAGATTTGTGCTTATGTTATATGGAAATAATATTAAGATACGTATCCTGAAAAGCCGCTTGCTTTATATTTTGGTTTGCGTATTGTCGGGTGTGACAGCGATTCCTTTGCTGGCGATTTTGGGAGAAGTATTGATTAAGGGTTGGAAACAGTTAGGCTGGTCGTTTCTCACCGAGGCTACTCCGAATGCCTATAAGGCGATGATGGCTGCTTCTGCCGGAGAAGCAATTCCGGGGGGAATTGCAAACGGAATTATCGGAACCTTCCTGATGCTTCTGTTGGCTGCTGTAGTCGCTATCCCGGTAGGAATTCTGTGTGGTATCTGTCTGTCAGAATACAGAAAAAGCTGGTTTGCCGTATTTGTCAGCTACCTGACCGACTTGCTTCAGGGTACTCCCTCCATCATTATCGGTATTATTACTTACATTTGGGTAGTTGTTCCGATGAAAGGTTATTCGGCTATTGCAGGAAGTGTGGCATTATTCATCATGATGCTTCCGCTGATTATCCGTTCTACGGAAGAAACCATGAAGGTGCTTCCGGAAACCTTGAAAGAGGCCGGACTGGCATTGGGAGGTAGTTACTGGAGAGTGATGCTGAAGGTGATGGTGCCTTCTGCACTGGGCAGTATCTTTACCGGTATTTTGCTGGCCATCTCTCGTGTAGTCGGTGAAACAGCTCCGTTGATGTTTACTGCTCTGGGGGGAGCTGCTATCAGCTGGAACATGACCAAGCCGATGTCGGCTGTTCCTTTGCTTATCTGGGAGTTCTTCAACGACCCGAACTTGCAGAGCCTGATATGGGGAGCTTCTTTGTTCCTGTTGACTTTTGTGTTATGTCTGAATTTATTAGCTAAACGAATTGCAAAGAAATGGAAAATATAAAGGATCCGATTCTTCAAATAAAAGATGTGTGTATATCATATACCAGCGACGTAATGGCGGTAAAGCATGTGTCGGCTGATATTGAAAAAAATACGATTACGGCCATCATGGGGCCTTCTGGATGTGGAAAGAGTACGTTACTGCGTGCCGTAAACCGCATGCACGAGTTGTATAAGAATATTCGTGTGACGGGAGAGATTTTACTGAATGGTGAGAATGTGCTTCAGATGCACCCGATGGAAGAACGTCGTCGCATCGGTATGGTGTTCCAGCGCCCGAACCCGTTCCCGACCATGAATATTTACGACAACGTGCTGGCCGGATATATCTTGAATGGTATTCATCTGTCAAAATCGCAGAAGGATGAGATTGTGGAACGTAACTTGCGCAACGTATGTTTGTGGGATGAGGTAAAGGACTCGCTGACAAAGCGTGGTACTTTCCTTTCGGGCGGACAGCAGCAGCGCTTGTGTATTGCACGTTCTCTGGCGCTTCAGCCGGACATCCTGCTTATGGACGAACCTACTTCAGCTCTTGACCCGATTGCTACCAAGCACATTGAGGGATTGATGGACCAGTTGAAAAAAGAGGTGACCATCCTGATTGTGACTCATAACATGTCACAGGCTATGCGTATCTCCGACCGTTCCATGTTCATGTACATGGGTGAACTGATAGAGTATGACAATACGGAGAAAATGTTTAAAGACCCGGTTGACGAACGTACAAGAGCCTATCTGACAGGAAAGATGGGATAACCGTTAGGGTGACAGGTATAAGAAAGGGGTTGCAGGCTGAAATCAGCAGGCAACCCCTTAATGGTTTTTATTTGTATGAAAAATTTGGGCTTATTGGGCAACCAGTACTTCCGGTTTTTGTTTGTTGTTTTTCAGAATATGCCATACTTCTTCTTCCGTTCCGGAAAAAGGACCAGATTTTTCTAACTTGATAGTAGACATGGCAGCTGCAAAACATCCTGCTTCTTCGTATGAAGCTCCTTTGTTTCGCATGTAGAGATAACCAAGTACGTAAGTGTCACCGCATCCGGTAGCATCTACTACCTCTTTAGGAGCGTATGCCGGAATCTTATAGAACTTTCCTTCTGCATAAATAAGTGAACCAAGACTTCCTAAAGTCAGCAGGACTTCTTTCACACCCCATTGAGCCAGTTGCTTTGCTGCTTTTTCAGGGTCTTTGAATCCTGTCAGCACTTCAGCCTCATGTTCATTGACTTTCAGAATATCAATGTATTTCAGGGCTTTCTTCTTTTCATGCCAGTCTACAGGGAATACGTGTTCACCTTCCACTTTCCGGAGATAGCCTTGTGCATCGACTGCCAACGTACCTTTCTGAGCCAACTCCTTTACAACTTCAAGTGGAAAGTCATCCGCCAGCAAACTTCCTAAATGGAAGATATGCGCATTCTCATCTTTTAAAGCATCTGCAGTAAAAGGGTCGGCTTTGGCCAATACACGCTGAGAACGGTTGTCCTGATTCTCTTCGTATGTATTTTCGAAATATACGGTGTGACGGCTTGGCAGGACTTCTACCTGAAGCCCTTCTTTTCTCATTTCTTCAATAATGCCATATTCACTTGGAGCCACAGCAGTTACCAGCTTGTAGTTTTTGAAATCTTTCAGTCTACGTATACCGTGTGAAAAATAGTAAGAAGTGCCTCCCGGCATGTAAGTCGTTTGTTTTGGAGTTACAATTTTGTCTAATGTAATATGTCCAATGCAACAAATATCATTCATGTAGTTGAGTATTTCTTTAAATGCGTCTGCAAAGATACGCATTATTTTACTCTCTGATAAGTCGGTTAATGGCTTTTTCTTCTGAATTTATGGCTTATTTTTACTTATTAGCAAATAAAAAAGCTCATAAAAGCTTTATCTAATCAAACAAAGTCTTAACTTTGAGCAATTTGTTACCTGCACTTTGGGATATATTCTTGAAAAAGACTTGATTTCGAAGGTAAGGATAAATGTAAAGTTATTAGGAAAAAAGGAATTTAGAAATGGAAAAAATGAATGTAAAGCCCGCAGAAGGTAAGCTGGGCGTATTGTGTGTTGGTCTGGGAGCTGTGGCTACCACGTTTATGACAGGGGTTTTAATGACTCGTAAAGGATTGGCAAAGCCGGTGGGCTCAATGACGCAGTATGATAAGATTCGTGTAGGACGTGGGGAGGCAAAGAAATATTTGCATTACAATGAAATTGTCCCCATGGCTAAGCTGGACGACATTGTTTTTGGTGCATGGGATGTGTATCCGGCCAATGCGTATGAATCGGCTATCAACTGTGAAGTGTTGCGTGAGAAGGATATCAATCCGGTGAAAGATGAACTGGAAAAGATTGTGCCGATGAAGGCTGCCTTTGACCGTAACTATGCCAAACGCCTGGATGGAAACAATGTGAAAGATTGTGCTACTCGCTGGGATATGGTGGAACAGCTGAGAGAGGATATTCGTAAATTCAAGGCAGACAACAATTGTGCACGTATCGTCGTGCTTTGGGCTGCTTCTACTGAAATTTACGTACCGGTTTGTGAAAGCGTACATGGCACTTTGGCTGCGTTAGAGAACGCAATGAAGCAGGATGACCGCGAACACATTGCTCCTTCTATGTGTTATGCATACGCTGCTTTGGCCGAAGGAGCTCCTTTCATCATGGGTGCGCCGAATACCACAGTGGATATTCCGGCTATGTGGGAAATGGCTGAACAGACCAAGATGCCGATTGCCGGTAAAGACTTTAAGACGGGTCAGACATTGGTGAAGTCAGGTTTTGCTCCGATTATCGGTACACGTTGTCTGGGACTGTCAGGTTGGTTCTCTACCAATATTTTAGGAAACCGCGACGGACTTGTGCTGGATGAACCGGCTAACTTCCATACAAAAGAAGTGAGCAAGCTTTCTACACTGGAGTCTATTCTGGTACCGGAAGATCAGCCGGATTTGTATTCTGATTATTATCATAAGGTACGTATCAACTATTATCCGCCTCGCAATGACAACAAGGAAGGCTGGGATAATATTGATATTTTCGGTTGGATGGGCTATCCGATGCAGATTAAGATCAACTTCCTGTGTAGGGATTCTATTCTGGCCGCTCCGTTGTGTCTGGATTTGGTATTGTTGAGCGACTTGGCTGCACGTGCCGGACGTTACGGAACACAACGCTTCTTGAGCTTCTTCCTGAAGAGCCCGATGCATGATTATACAGAGGGTGAAGTTCCGGTAAATCATTTGTTCCAGCAATATGTCATGCTGAAGAATGCTTTGCGCGAGATGGGAGGCTATGAAGCTGACGAAGAAATAGATTAAGGCTTACTGTCTTTTTTTGTAAAAAATAAAACCGGCAATGGAGAGCGCTTCATTGCCGGTTTTTTCGTAGGTGACAGAAAAAATTATATTCTATTATTCATAAAAAAAGGTAAGAATATCGTTTTTCAGGGAGTGAAATTTGTAAGGGATTATTTCACGCTGTAATTTTACAAAATTGATAAGCTGGACTATTAAGGTGTTAATGAGATATATGATAAAAAGATTGCTTTTTTTAATCGTGTTGTGTCTGGGAGTTGTGAAACTTTCTGCACAAATCAGTGGAGTCGTTACAGACTCTGAAACGGGTGACCCCATACCTTATTTAAATGTATATTATGATGGAAAAGGGGTGGGAACTATTACAGATATAGATGGTAAATATTCAATAGCTGCTCATACCGGATGGAATAAATTGACTTTTTCCATGGTGGGTTATGGTACGGAGGTACGTGATGTGTCTGCCAAGACGAAGACACTGAATGTCAAAATGAAGCCCGACTTGGTGCTGGACGAGGTCGTGGTGAAGCCTAAAAAGGAAAAATATTCTCGAAAGAACAATCCGGCAGTGGAAATGATGAAGAAGGTTATTGCAGCCAAGAAACTGAATGATTTGGGGGTGAATGACTTCTATCATTATAATAAGTATCAGAAGATTACATTTTCTTTAAATAATATTACAACCGACTCGTTGCGTGAATCGAACCTGTTTAAGAAGTATCCTTTCTTCCGTGACCAGGTGGAGCAGTGTAGTGTGACTGGTAAGAATATTCTGCCTATTTCCGTGGACGAGACGGTGACGGAAAAACTGTACCGGAAAAATCCCCACGATGAAAAGACGATTGTAAAAGGTATTAACTCTACGGGAGTCAATGAATTGTTTAATACGGGCGATATGCTGTCGACTGTATTGAAAGATGTGTTCCAGGATATTAATATTTATCAGGACCGCTTCCGTTTCCTTCAGTACCCGTTCGATAGTCCGATTTCGAATGCGGGTATCAATTTCTATAAGTATTACATCATGGATACGGTGATGGTGGATAAGGAAAAATGTTTCCACTTGACTTTCGTACCCAACAACTCGCAGGATTTTGGTTTCACCGGCCATTTGTATATTTTGGCGGATTCTACTTTCCGTGTGAATAAATGTATCATGAATCTTCCGAAGAAGACTGATATCAACTTTGTGGATAATATGATTATTGAACAGAAGTTCGGTCAGTTGTCTACGGGAGAATGGGTGCTGATGGAAGATGACATGCTGTGTGAACTGTCCTATTTGAAGAAGATATTGGGTTCTTTCCAGGTAAGGCGTACCACACGATATTCTGATTTCGGATTTGACGAGATTCCAGCCAAGATATTCAAGAAGAAGGGAGATGAAATAAAGGATGTCAATGCCATGATGCGTGACGACTCTTTCTGGAAAGAATATCGTCCGACGGAGCTGACAAAGTCGGAGGATAATATGGGACAGTTCGTGGACAATCTGGCAAAGATCAAGGGATTCAAGTACATCATATTTGTGGCCAAGGCCTTTATCGAAAACTTTGTCGAAACAGGAGTGAAGGGAAGACCCAGTAAGGTGGATATTGGCCCGATTAATACGATGATTTCAAGCAACTACATTGACGGGTTGCGTTTGAGAGCTTCTGCGCAAACCACTGCGAACCTGAATCCTCATCTCTTCTTACGCGGATATTATGCCTATGGTTTTAAGGACGAGAAGTCGAAATACAAGGCTGAGGTGGAATATTCTTTCAATAAGAAGGAATACCTTCCCCGTGAGTATCCGATTAATTCGTTGACACTGTCGTATTCGTACGATAACATGTTGCCGTCCGATAAGTTTATGGGAACCGATAAGGACAATGTGTTTACTTCGTTCAAGGTGACATCGGTCGACCAGTATAACTACGAGCGTACGGCCAGCGTGAAGTATGAACTGGAGAAGGAGAGTGGTTTGAAAACAACCTTTATGCTGAAACATACCAATCTGGAGGCTTGTGGAAAATTGTTTTATCGTACCATGGCACAGGAAAATCAGTTGCAGCAGGATTTGGCATCGGGTGCATTGACGGGAACGGAATGGGTACATTCTCCTTATAATACGAAGGATTTTTCATTGGCTGAGGCTACGCTGGCTTTTCGTTATGCACCGGGAGAAACATTCATCAATACCAAGCAGCGCCGTTTGCCGGTCAATCTGGATGCACCGGTCTTTACGTTGCAGCATACGCTGGGGTTGAAAGGTATCTTAGGTAGTGATTATACCTATAACATGACGGAAATGAGTCTCTACAAGCGCTGGTGGCTGAGCTCCTGGGGAAATATTGATACTTGTGTAAAAGGAGGTATTCAATGGAATAAAGTTCCTTTCCCTTTGCTGATTATGCCGGCGGCCAACTTGTCTTATATTCTTCAGGACGAAACCTTCAGCTTGATTAATAATATGGAGTTCCTGAACGACCGTTATGCGTCGCTGGATGTATCATGGAATCTGCAGGGAAAAATCTTTAACCGTATTCCTCTGCTGAAGAAGCTGAAATGGCGTGAGTTTATCGGTGTGAAATGTTTGTGGGGAACACTTACCGACAAGAATAATCCTTTGCTCCCGCAGAATGCCAATGATACGGAGCTGATGTTATTCCCGGGACATTATGATGCTGCGGGCAATTATCATACCTCGAGCTATGTCATGGACCCCAAGAAACCTTATGTGGAGGTAAGTGCGGGTATTCATAACATCTTCAAGTTGCTCCATGTGGAATATGTGCGTCGTTTGAATTACAATGAACTGCCTACAGCCAGCAAGTGGGGTATACGCTTCATGATTCGTACCGTATTCTAAATTATACTTTTTGGAGTAAATGCATGTACGGGTTTCAAACTTTTTGTAAATTTGCCATATAATCGAAGACTATATGGTAAAATCAGAGATACAGAATGTAAAACTTCGTTTTGGCATCATTGGCAATTGTGAAGGATTGAACCGTGCCATTGATGTGGCTATTCAGGTGGCTCCTACAGACTTGTCCGTGCTGGTGACGGGAGAAAGTGGAGTCGGTAAGGAAAGCTTTCCTCAGATAGTCCATCAGTTTAGCCGGAGGAAGCATGGGCCGTATATTGCGGTGAACTGTGGAGCGATTCCGGAGGGTACGATTGATTCCGAGCTGTTTGGTCATGAGAAAGGGGCATTTACCGGTGCCATCAGCGACCGTAACGGATATTTTGCTGAGGCTAATGGCGGCACCATCTTTCTGGATGAGGTGGGTGAACTTCCTCTTTCTACTCAGGCCCGCTTGCTGCGTGTGCTTGAAAGCGGAGAGTATATAAAGGTCGGTTCTTCCAAGGTGCAGAAAACGGATGTCCGGATTGTGGCAGCCACGAATGTGGATTTTACTGAAGCCATAGCGAACGGGCGTTTCCGTGAAGACTTGTATTATCGTTTGAATACGGTGCCTATTAAAGTGCCGGCACTGCGTGAACGTCCGGATGATATTCCTCTTTTATTCCGTAAGTTTGCCGCAGATTTCGCCGAAAAATACCGTATGCCGGCCATTCAGTTGATGGAGGATGCCAAGCAGCTACTCGTGTCGTATACTTGGCCGGGTAATATCCGTCAGCTGAAAAATATCACGGAACAAATCTCCATTATTGAAACCAACCGTGAGATAACCGCTGAAATTCTTCGGGGCTATTTGCCTGCTCAACCCGTGTCAAAATTCCCGGCATTGCTGGGTGGCGTGAAGCCGCAAGGTGAAAAGGGTTTCCAGAGCGAGAGGGAGATACTTTATCAGGTGTTGTTCGATATGCGGAGGGATGTAACGGAATTGAAGAAACTGGTACATGACATCATGGCCGAGCGTGCAGCTGGTGGAACGGTCACTACTCCATCGTCTATGCCGGTACATTATATTCCTGAAACTCCGTCCAGCCTGATACAGCCTTCTGCAGTGGTGCTAAATCCTGCCGAAGAAGTGGGTAAGGTATCCAGCGTGACTCCGGTAACGAATGTGTCACAAGTAAATCCGAATGTGAAGGTTACACATGCAGATGTGTCGGACGATGTGCAGGATACGGAAGAATACATTGAAGAAAACCTTTCATTGGATGAAGTGGAGAAAGAAATGATTCGGAAGGCATTGGAGCGGCATCATGGAAAAAGAAAAAATGCAGCGAATGATTTGAAAATTTCAGAACGTACCCTTTATAGAAAAATCAAAGAATATGGACTTGAATAAAAAATATAGCAGACTGAGTAAATATTTTCTGGCCGTTTGTTTGTGTATCCTTACGGCATGTACGGTTTCGTATAAATTTAATGGTTCTTCCATTAACTATGATAAGGTGAAGACAATCAGTTTTCAGAACTTTCCGAACCGTTCGGCTGCCTTTGTATGGGGACCGATGGAGTCGATGTTCAACACGGCTTTGCAGGATAAATATATGCAGCAGACTCGTCTGAAACAGGTTCGTCAGGGAGGTGATTTGGAATTGTCTGGTGAAATTACGAACTACGATGCTTACAATAAAGGAGTAGGTTCCGACGGTTATTCTACGATGGCTGAGTTGAGAATGACGGTAAATGTGAGATTTGTCAATAACACCAATCATGCGGAAGATATTTCTGACCAGCAGTTTACTGCCAGCCGTGAATACAATGCCAGCCAGCAGTTGTCGTCCGTGCAAGAAGAGCTTGTGCAGCAGATGATTGACGAAATCGTGGAGCAGATATTTAATGCAACTGTAGCCAACTGGTAAGAGCAGGAATGATGGTACAACAACGACTACAGCATTGGATTGAACACCCGGAGGAGTTGGGCACTGAAAGCCTGTATGAATTAAGACAGCTTCTGGTGCAGTATCCTTTTTTCCAGACAGTCCGTATTTTGTATTTGAAGAATCTGTATCTGTTGCGTGACCCTTCTTTTAAAGATGAGTTGCGCAAGGGGGCTTTGTTTGTAGCCGATTTGAGCATCCTGTTTTATGCCATTGAAGGGGATAAGTTTGTCATTAACCGGCATGTAGCCGAAAAAGAAAATGTATCGTCAGAAACATCTGACAGAACGCTGGACCTGATTGACCGTTTTCTGGCCGATGATAAGGACCTTTCTGTGGAGAAACTCTTTCCTTTGCCGGTAGAAGCAGTAGATTATACTTCTGTGCTGATGGAAAAGGAGGAAAATACAGAAACCGCTTCTGTAAATCCCCTGCGCGGACAGGATTTAATCGACCACTTTATAGAACAGGCGGCCCGTGAAGAAGCCGAAGGAGTGGAGCCGATAAAGGAGACTGCTTTGTTGGAGGAGGAATCCTCTTCAGAGACTGTAGAAACGGAGGAGGTTGTGCCTGATACAGAAAAAGAAGAGGCTGATACGGAAGAAGGAGAAGATTATTTTACGGAAACTTTGGCTAAAATTTATGTTAAACAGCAACGCTATGATAAAGCGCTGGAAATTATTAAAAAATTAAATTTGAAATATCCGAAAAAAAATACTTACTTTGCAGACCAAATCAGGTTTTTGGAAAAATTGATTATTAACGCTAAATCAAAATAAAAGAAAATGTATTTATTATTTGTTGTATTAATGGTGCTTGCAGCTGTATTGATGTGCTTCGTAGTACTGATACAGAATTCAAAAGGAGGAGGACTCTCTTCTAGCTTCGCTTCGTCTAATCAGATTATGGGAGTTCGTAAGACAACTGACTTTATTGAAAAACTGACTTGGGGTTTGGCTGCTTTCATGGTAGTAATCAGTGTAGCTACTTCTTACGTAGTTCCTTCTCAGGTAGAAGGTTCTTCAGTAATCATGGAACAGGCTGTAAAAGAGCAGAAAACAAATCCGTTGAATGCTCCTGCAGGTTTTGCTGCTCCTCAGAAGACTGATGCTGCGGCTACTACTGCTCCGGCTGCCGTAAATGATTCTGCAAAGAACTAAGATAATAATATGAGATAAGGCACATTCTCTTTTGTGGGAGATGGCGTGCCATAATTGTAGAAACGGGAAGCCTGCTTTTTAAAAACAGGTTTCCCGTTTTTTTATTGTTAATTTTACAGACGATGGAAAACATTCAAAAGAAAGAGCGAATCCTGGCTATTGATGCGTTACGAGGATTCGCGGTAATGGGGATTATCCTGCTTCATAACATTGAACATTTTAATTTTTATTCTTTTCCGGAAACTACCTCTCCGGTGCTTGGCGCTTTGGATAAAAGCCTGTGGGACATGCTGTTCTTCATGTTCTCGGGTAAGGCATACGCTATTTTTGCCTTGCTGTTCGGTTTCACGTTCTATTTGCAGAGCCGGGGTTCGGAAAAAAGAGGAGAAGATTTTAAGAACCGCTATATGTGGCGCTTGCTGCTATTGCTGGGTTTCGGTTTTGTCAATTCTTTGTTTTTCCCGGGTGAAATCTTGGTGCTATATGCCATTTTAGGTTTTATCCTTGTGCCTGTACGTCACTGGAGCAACAAGGGATTGCTGATATTGGCACTGATATTGATGCTGCAGCCCGTAGAATGGGTGAAAGTGCTATGTGGTTTTGTCAATCCTGAATACGCACCGAAACAGATGATTTTCTCGTTGGGCGATGTATATCCTCAGTTAGGAGGTGAATCCTGGTGGGAGATGGTGAAGGTAAATTTCACAATCGGTCAATTGGCCAGCCTGAACTGGGCCTGGTGCTACGGACGAGTTTTCCAGACCTGCTCTTTGTTTATCCTTGGTTTGTGGATAGGACGTGTGGGATATTTTGATTCTTCTTCTGAAGCTGCTCTGACAAAGGCACGTACATTCTGGACTTATGTGTTATGCTTTTCACTTCCTTTGACGGTGATTTTCTATTTCCTTAAAGGTTTTATATTTGCAATTGCTTCACAGCCTTTGATGCTTGACAGTTTGAAGACTATTTTCAATTCCTGGTATAACTTCTGCTTTATGCTGGCCATTGTATCTGCATTCCTCTTGTTGTATTGGATGGGGAAGGGACGGATACTGAAGATACTTGTACCCTACGGAAGAATGAGTCTGACCGACTATATCATGCAATCAGTGATAGGAAGTTTCCTGTATTTCGGTTACGGACTGGCCTTGCATAAATCTTGTGGCACTACGTTGAGTTTATTGGTTGGAATTGTATTCTTCCTGGCCCAGCTTGCTTTTGCTCACTGGTGGTTCCGCCATTTCAAACGTGGCCCGTTGGAAACTATCTGGCATCGACTGACCTGGTTGGGAAAGACAAACCGTTAATCATTTGGGTAGATATATAAACAAGACAGGGCTGTTCCAGGAGAATTGGGACAGCCTTTCTTATATGTAGAAAAATATGTTTTCCCAGTACTTTCAGGGAAATACTTCAGTACTGCAAAGGAAGTACTGAAGTACTGCCGAAGAAGTACTCCGGTACTGCCTAAGGAGTACTGGTTTTGATTAAAGGACTGTGAATTCAGCTTTTATGGTTCTCAAAGAGAAAAAAATAGAGGCCATCCTCGTGATTGAGGTGGCCTCCGTTAGTGATGAAAGCTATACTTTCAATTATTTCTTGAAGTATCTGTTGTACAAGCCTTCGAAACCTTTTCCGTGACGAGCTTCGTCCTTAGCCATTTCGTGAACAGTATCGTGGATAGCATCCAGGTTCAGCTGTTTAGCACGAGTAGCGATACGTTTCTTGTCTTCGCAAGCACCGCATTCAGCGTTCATACGTTTTTCAAGGTTTGTCTTAGTATCCCATACACAGTCCCCCAACAGTTCTGCGAATTTAGCAGCGTGTTCAGCTTCTTCCCAAGCATAACGTTTGAAAGCTTCTGCTACTTCAGGATAGCCTTCGCGGTCAGCCTGACGGCTCATAGCCAGGTACATACCAACTTCAGTACATTCGCCCATGAAGTGGTTGTTCAGGTCTTTGATCATTTCGTCGTCGCAACCTTTAGCTACGCCGATTACGTGTTCGTCTACAAACTGCAAACCACCTTCAGCTTCTTCCATTTCTTTGAATTTAGAAGCAGGAGCTTTACACAACGGACACTTTTCAGGAGCTGTTTCACCTTCGTAAATGTAACCACAAACTGTACAGATAAACTTTTTCATAAGTCAAAAATTTTAAGTAGTTAGTTATTATATTAATAAGTTAGTTCTTAGTTATTCATCAATCCTTTTTCAGCACATTCGGGGCAAACTCCCTTATAATACTGATGCACTTCTTCTACGATAAAATCTTCTTTACGGAAGGGTTCGGCCTCACTGAGGTTCTGTGGAATTTCCACATCGTAGATTTTATTGCAGACCTTGCATTGAAAATGCGCATGCGGATGCACATCTCCGTCAAAGCAGGCATTTTTTTCATCTATGGTCAGCATTTTGGCCGCGCCGTGTTCTACAAACAACTTCAGCGTATTATATACCGTTGTCTTAGAGAGCGTGGGGATTTCCTTGCACAAGGCTGTATATATTTCATCGATACATGGATGTGTCTTATGGTTCAACAGATAATCCATGATGGCGATGCGTTGTACAGACGGCTTGATGTGGTAACTGAGCAAGTATTCGTATGCTGTCATATTTATTTTCAATTATGTAATTGTTACAATTCTAATTCGAAGGCAAATATACAAAGATTTTTTATAACCACAAATACTCTCCTCTGTTTTTTATTTTTTTTGCTTTATGCCTTTTCTTTAAAATCTCCCTCTTTATTCTGTGTAGATGTTCAAATATTCTGTTTATTTTTGCATATCTATTTATATATAACAAATTTATATGAGATTTGGTTTTGTAAAAGTGGCGGCTGCCGTTCCTGCAGTGAAAGTAGCCGACTGCAAATTCAATGCACAACAGACGGAAAAACAGATTGTAATAGCCGATGGAAAGGGGATTCAGATTATTGTTTTTCCGGAATTGAACCTGACAGGATATTCCTGTGGAGATTTGTTTGCGCAAAGTTTATTGCTTGAGCAGGCTGAACTGGCTTTGATGCAGATTGTCAATAATACCCGTCAGCTGGACATTATTTCCATTGTCGGTATGCCGGTCGTGGTCAATTCCACGCTGATGAACTGTGCCGTGGTTTTTCAGAAAGGTAAGATTCTGGGTATTGTGCCTAAGACTTATCTGCCTAATTATAAAGAATTCTACGAGAAACGCTGGTTTACTTCTGCTGTGGCCCATCCGGATTCCATGAATGTGCGTTTGTGTGGTCAGGTGGTGCCGATGGGTACAAACCTGCTGTTCGATACGCCGGATGTATGCTTCGGAATCGAGCTGTGTGAGGATGTATGGGCGCCTGTACCTCCTAGCTCTGTACTGGCCCTGAAAGGTGCGGAGATTATCTTCAACCTGTCTGCCGATACCGAAAATATCAGCAAGCATCAGTACCTCCGCTCGTTGTTGGCACAGCAGTCAGCTCGTTGTCTGGCTGGATATGTATTTTCATCCTGCGGTTTCGGGGAATCTACCACCGATGTGGTTTTTGCCGGAAACGCATTGATTTACGAGAATGGAAGCCTGCTTGCCGCTTCCGACCGTTTCTCATTTGAAGAACAGCTTGTGGTCAGCGAGATAGATGTAGAGCGTCTGAGAGGAGAACGTCTGACGAATACCACTTTCTCCAGCAGCGTACGTATGTATCGCGACCAGCATCCTATGCAGCATATCTCTACCGCACTTGTTGCTTCACGCGATTTGACTCTTACCCGTTCGGTAGAACCTCATCCGTTTGTGCCTTCTGGTGAACGCCAGCTGGACGAACGTTGCGAGGAGATTTTCTCTATTCAGGTAGCCGGACTGGCCAAGCGCTTGGTACACACCAATTGCAAGACGGTGGTGTTAGGTATCTCCGGTGGATTGGATTCTACCTTGGCGCTTCTGGTTTGTGTCAAGACCTTTGACAAGTTGAATCTGCCCCGTAAAGGTATTGTGGGAGTTACCATGCCGGGATTCGGTACTACAGACCGTACCTACCACAATGCACTTTCACTGATGAGTTCTTTGCAGGTTACCACGAAAGAAATCAGTATAAAAGATGCCTGCATCCAGCATTTCCAGGATATAGGTCAGGATATGTCCGTGCATGATGTGACCTACGAAAACGGACAGGCCAGAGAGAGAACCCAGATATTGATGGATTATGCCAACAAGATTGGCGGACTGGTAATCGGTACCGGTGACCTTTCAGAGCTTGCTTTGGGGTGGGCTACGTACAATGGTGACCACATGTCTATGTATGGAGTAAATGCCAGCATCCCTAAGACATTGGTTCGCTACTTGGTGAACTGGGTGGCTCAGACCGGTGTAGATACGCTCTCACGAAACACCTTGCTGGATATTATCGATACGCCTATCAGTCCGGAACTGATTCCGGCCGATGAGAATGGTAATATCAAGCAGAAAACAGAAGATCTGGTCGGACCGTATGAGTTGCACGATTTCTTCCTCTTCCATTTCCTGCGTTTTGGTTTCCGTCCGGCAAAGATTTTCTATCTGGCCGAAATTGCTTTCCGTGGGGTGTACGACAGCACGACTATCAAGAAATGGCTCACCAACTTCTATCGCCGTTTCTTTGCACAGCAGTTCAAGCGTTCCTGCTTACCCGATGGGCCGAAGGTAGGTTCCGTATCTTTGAGTCCGCGAGGAGACTGGCGTATGCCGAGTGATGCCAGTGCCGCATTGTGGTTGAAAGAATGCGAAGAACTTCAGGCATAATGCTTATATATATTATAGAAGGAATAAAAAAATAAACCGGGTGTTTCAACTTGACCAATGAAACACCCGGTTTGTTTTTATCTGTTTCAGCGAACATATTTGTCAGTAAACGCTTTTACCTTTTCTGTGTACTCATCCGGATACAGCTTATAGGAATGTGCGTGGTCTACGCCCTCTGTAATCCAGATTTCCTTGGGAGAAGGTTTGGCGGCATACACTTTGTACACCATCCATGTAGGTACAAAATCATCGTTGTCGCCATGTATGAAGAGCATGGGCTTCGTGCAGCGAGCCACTTGCGCGAGGGCAGACGCTTCCTGAAAGTTCCATCCGTTCTGAAGCTGGCAAATCCAGCTGGCCGTGTAGAGCAACGGGAAAGGGGGAAGTCCGAAAAGACCTTTCAACTCTTTGCTGAACTGGTCCCACACGCTGGTATAGCCACAGTCTTCTACGAAACAAGTGATGTATTCAGGCGTTTTTTCTCCCGATACCATCATTGTAGTGGCAGCTCCCATCGAAATACCGTGAACCACCGCCTTCAGCGAGTCACCAAACAGAGCCGGAGCTGTATCAATCCATTGCAACACGTCTTTCCTGTCAAGCCAGCCCATCTGTATGGCATCTCCTTCTGTCAGTCCCGTGTAACGCAGGTCCGGCAACAGAACATTGTAATCCAGCGAGTGGTTATAGAGGTAGCCGATATGGAACATGCGGATGGCATTATCCGTATATCCGTGTACGATGATGGCCGTACGTCGGGTAGGGCGGGAAGCACGTGCATAAAACGCATGCATCCGGATGCCGTCCGGTGCGGTGATAAACGTATCCCGCAAGGCATGGTGCTGTTGCAGGCTGTCCAGCCAGGGAACAATTTGTGAATATTCAGTTCGCATGAACGTTTCGGATTCTGCTATATTCTTCCCCCGGTTTTCCGGTCGGAGTGAAAAGTCAATAAGATAGAGGCTTCCTCCTATACAGATTCCCACTACCAGTACAAGCAGAATTCCTGCCGTCCAGCCAATTTTTTTCTTCAGTGTCATGTAAGCAAATGTTTAGCTGTTCCAGATGTCCCAAGCCCCGAAAGCCTGCAGCAAGAGCATTTCCAGCCCGTTCTTTACAATGGCTCCCTGATCACTTCCCTTTTTCATGAAAAGCGTGGTATCGGGGTTGTACAGCAAGTCGTATAGCAAATGCTGGGGAGTCAGCAATTCATACGGAATATTCGGACATTCATCCGCTTTCGGATACATACCTACCGGTGTGCAGTTGACAATCACCTTGTATTCCTGCATGATTTCAGGTGTAATTTCTTCGTAAGTAATGGTCATGTCATTGTGCTTGTTGCGTGAAACGAACAGCACCTCCAGTCCCAGTTGCTTCAATCCTTGATGAATGGCTTTGGACGCTCCTCCGGTACCCAAGATCAATGCCTTCTTGTGATAAGGTTCCAGCAGCGCTTCGATGGAACGCACAAATCCGATAATGTCCGAATTGTATCCTTTCAGTTTGGTACCTCCCTTGGTGTGTTCCACTTTAATTACGTTCACCGCTCCGATTTCGCGTGCATCCTTATCCAGTTCGTCCAGATAGGAAATAACTTTCTCTTTGTAAGGGATAGTCACATTCAGTCCTGCAAGCGAAGGATTTGCCTGAATGATGTGCGGAAGTTCATCAATGCTTGGAATCTCAAAGTTCACATATTCGGCATCAATATTCTCGGAATGGAACTTCTCATTGAAAAAATTTCTGGAGAATGAGTGTCCGAGCGGATAGCCGATTAAGCCAAATTTTTTCATAAGGTTCAAAGAATTTAGTTATTTGGTAGCGAAATAGAGTGTGCAAGTACCCATTGTCAGGCGCTTGAATTCTACCTGGCTGAAGCCGGCTTTCCGGATAATTTCCTGCATGATTTCTCCTTGGGGGAAAGCCTTGATGGATTCAGGAAGATAAGTATAGGCACTACGGTCTTTCGACAGCAGTCTTCCCAGTGCAGGTATCACCACCTTGGAGTAAACTGCATATCCTTGTTTCATGGGGAAATGTTCCGGTTCCGACAGTTCCAGGATGACCAGATGTCCTCCGGGAACCAGTACCCTGTACATTTCTTTCAGGCCGAGGTCCAAGTGTTCAAAATTACGGATACCGAATGCCACAGTAATGGCATCGAACCGGTTGTCTGGGAACGACAAAGCTGTACAGTCCTCTTTCGCAAAAGAAATCTGCTTGTCCAGTCCCAGTTGTTTTACTTTTTCCCGTCCTACGTTCATCATGCCTTCCGAAATGTCCGTACCAATCAGTTCGGCAGGTTGCAGCATCTGGCAGGCCTGAATGGCAAAGTCTCCTGTTCCGGTAGCCACGTCCATGATACGTTGCGGGTGATAGGGCTTCAGCAGGCGGATGGCCTTTTTTCTCCAGCTTTTGTCGATTCCCCATGACATCAGGTGGTTCAGGTTGTCGTAGGCTGGGGCGATATGGTCGAACATTTTCTCTACCTGAGCAGCCTTGCCCTCATCTTCATTATATGGCTTGATTTTTTCTTGTGGATAGTGAGACATGCGAAAAATATTAGGATGGGATAAATTTTGAATCTCCCTTTAAGGTAGCACGATCCGCCTTAAAGGGAGATAGGGATATTAAAGAGTCAAATAATCTGTTACGTTCTTTTCGATACGTTTGGTCAGGTCTTCTGTTTCACCTTTCACGAAGCTTTCGCCAGTGATGTGTTCGTACAGTTCAATGTAGCGGTCGCTGATAGATTCTACGATAGCCGGAGTCATTTCAGGAACCTGCTGTCCTTCCTTACCCTGGAATCCGTTGGCCATCAGCCATTCGCGTACGAATTCTTTAGACAACTGTTTCTGCGGTTCTTCTTTTTCGAAGCGTTCCTGGTAACCTTCAGAATAGAAATAACGGCTGGAGTCCGGAGTATGGATTTCGTCCATCAAGTAGATTTCACCGTTGTGCTTTCCGAATTCATATTTGGTATCCACCAGAATCAAGCCGCGTTCAGCAGCCATCTGAGTACCGCGTTCGAACAAAGCTAATGTATATTTTTCCAGTGTGGCATATTCTTCAGGAGTAGCCAGACCTTTCGCCAGGATTTCTTCTTTAGAGATGTCCTCGTCATGCAATCCCATTTCAGCTTTGGTAGTCGGAGTGATAATCGGATGAGGGAACTTTTCGTTTTCTCTCATGCCTTCCGGCAGACGTACACCGCAGATTTCGCGTACACCGCTCTTGTAAGCACGCCATGCACTTCCGCACAAGTAACCGCGTACAATCATTTCAACAGGAAATCCCTGACACATTACGCCCACTGTTACCATCGGGTCGGGAGTAGCCAGTTTCCAGTTTGGGCAGATGTCAGTAGTTGCATCCAGGAATTTGGCTGCAATCTGGTTCAGCATCTGTCCTTTATAAGGGATACCTTCCGGCAATACGACGTCGAACGCCGAGATACGGTCGGTAGCAACCATTACCAACTTTTCGTCATTGATGTTATACACATCACGTACTTTTCCATGATACACACTTTTCTGTCCAGGAAAGTGAAAGTCTGTTTTTGTTAATGCTTTACTCATTGTCTCGTTATGTTTAGTAATAAATAGAAATTCATTTATGGTTTATGCCTGCGGCGTTTTTTCCGGTTCTTTAGCCGTACGCGTAGTTTTTCTTTCTGCTTTCTCTTTTTCCTCGAATTTTTCGTAAGCCTCCACGATGCGTGTCACCAGTTTATGACGTACGATGTCTTTCTTGTTCAGTTCGATGAAGCTGATGCCTTTTACCCCTTTCAGAATCTTGATGGCCTGCACGAGTCCGGAAGTCTGCGAAGCGGGAAGATCAATCTGTGTCATGTCTCCCGTGACAATCATTTTGGTATTCATACCCATACGGGTGAGAAACATCTTGATTTGCTGGGTCGTCGTGTTCTGGGCTTCGTCCAGAATAACTACGGCATCATTCAGCGTACGTCCGCGCATGAAAGCCAGCGGGGCAATCTGGATGACATTCAGCTCCATGTATTCCTTCAGCTTGGCAGCCGGAATCATGTCCTGCAAGGCATCGTACAGCGGTTGCAGGTAAGGGTCGATTTTATCCTTCATGTCGCCCGGAAGGAAACCCAATTTCTCGCCCGCTTCCACGGCAGGGCGGCTCAGGATGATTTTTTTGATTTCCTTGTTCTTCAGTGCCCGTACTGCCAGTGCTATGGCGGTATAGGTCTTACCCGAACCGGCGGGACCGATGGCAAAAATCATGTCATTCTTTTCAAACTCCTGCACCAGTTTCAGCTGGTTCTCGCTTCTGGGGATGATGGGCTTACCCGTCACACTGAACACGATGGCGTTTCCCGCCTTTTCCGTTTTAGGCGCATTACCTTTTACGATGTCGAGAATCGTTTCCTCATTGAGCGAGTTATATTGCACGCAATATTTTTCCAGTGCAAGAACGGCTTCTTCGAAGGCACACATTTCCTCCTCATCTCCCATGACCTTGATGACATTGCCGCGTGCCACTATTCTCAGTTTCGGGAACAGGGCCTTGATCATTTGTATGTGGGCGTTGTTGGGGCCGTAGAAGATTACCGGGTCGATATCTTCGAGTACAATATGTTTCTCTATCATTTAGCTTGTTCTGATTCGCTTATATGCTTTATTTTTTGCAAAAATAATCATAACTTTTGATTGTAGAATGAGAAAGCAGCAGAAAAATATCCTACTTCAACTCTTTCATTTTATAGCGTTCGCCGGTTGCTTTTACCAGTTCCTGCAAGAATTCCTTGCTGTATCCCGGACGGTCCAGCGGAGCCGTGTTTCCTGTTTCCGGATGTTGCAGCTGTCCGTTCTGCATGCGTTTTACCGCACCGTCGTTGTAGCGTACAATCAAAAATTCTCCCAACTTCTTCCAGCTGTCTACGGCAGTCTGGGCCGTCATGTGGGTATAGTTGGTCAGGTATTCTTTAGCCTTGGCCGGGTTCTGCTGATACAGTTTCAGGGCTGCACTTTCAATGCTTTCCTGTGATTGTGCATAGGTATCTTCCAGTGTATTCTGTACGGTACGCATATCTTCCACCATCAGGTTGTAGCGCGGACGAATCATGTCAGCCACCCAGTTGTAAATCCAGAAGGCAGAGTCCCATGAGAAAGTCACGCAGTCACCGTTCTCCTGCTGATACGGATAAGGTACCTTGTCGGTGTTGCAGTACACCGGAGTGAACACCGTCATGTTGGCATCGTCCAGTCCGAACCAGAGCACACCACCGATGGCGTCGGGCAGGGTAGAGCGCATCTGCGATACGAATACGAACGCACTCTGCTGAGTAGAGATGGGGCGTTCGTTGAAATATTCCTGACCGTCGACGTTGAACGTCAGCGGAGACAGACGGTAAGGCATCTGGAAGCAGCCGGCTCCCATGTCTTTTGTAATGTCGAGGGCTGTGCCTTCGTAGTGGTCACGCATGGCGTGCTGAATGTCGCGTACGGAAACCTTGTTGTCGGGTTTTACGTACAAAGGCATCGGTTCCTTGCTGTCACCTTGGATGTAAGAAAGGTAAGACTGTCCGGTTGATTTGCTGAACATGTTGTAGAAACTCCATACACGTGCTTCGCAGAAACGCAGGCCGCTAAAGTCGAGCGGGCAATAGGCATCGGCAAAGCTGAAATCCTTGTTTACCCCACTGAAATAACCTTTTTCACGGGCAAATGAAATGACATCGGGCGAGTACAGACAGTTTTCCTTGTCGTTCATGTCAAATTTATGGATGCGGCTCTGGTTGGCATGTGCGGCAATGCAGTCGTCCGGAATGCGTACAGCCACCCATACGGCTCCTTTCACGCCCGGTCCCTTACCAATCATTTCCATAATCCATGCTTCGTTCGGGTCGGCAATGGAGAAAGACTCACCGCTGCTGTAATAACCGTATTCCTTCACTAAGTCAGTCATCACCTTGATGGCTTCCTTGGCGGTGCGTGAACGTTGCAGTGCCACGTAAATCAGGCTTCCGTAGTCCATGATGCCGGTGCTGTCCACCAGTTCCGGACGTCCGCCGAAAGTGGTTTCTCCGATAGTAACCTGAAATTCGTTCATGTTGCCGATGACATTGTACGTCTGTTTGGCTTCCTTGATTTTACCGAGGTATTTACCCGAATCCCAGTCGTAGATGTCGCGCATGGTGCCCGGAGCATGCTGTGCAGCCGGGAAATGGCACAGATAGCCGAACATACCGTAAGAATCGGCAGAGTAAGAAACGATGACGGAACCGTCGGCCGAAGCCTTCTTTCCTACGATGAAGTTTGTACATGCCCATCCGTTGGCCATGTATGCTGTCAGCAGAAGGACAGCCAGCAGTAATCTTTTCATTTTCATACGAACAGATTGTTTTTTATGATTTAAAAATAAAAGGCGGTTTTAAAATTTGTATTCCTTGCGTGCCATGTTTCCGCATTGGTCGGTCACCGTCACTTCCAGTTTGTGCGGTACCCCTTTCTTTACTTTCTCCAGGTCCTGAATCACTAAAATGCCTTTCTTCAGGCCAAACAATACGAACTTGCCGTCGATGTATACCTTGTAGCTTCCGATGCCCGATTCCATATCCTTTATCCGGAAACGGATATTTCGGCTGGTGCGCCATCCGCCCTGACCGATAGGAGTGATTTGTGGGGCAATGGTATCCACGTCCACAGAAAAGGTGCCGAGTGAGCGTACGCGTGTTTTTATCCATCCGTTGGCGTATTTTCCTCCCATGGAGCTTCGCCATTTTCCGGCTTTCTGCACGATGTAGTATTTCGTGGTGTCGGCCACGGGCATGTGGCGCAGGCCGATGGACAAGTCGCAGTAGCTGTGGATAGGTGTTCGTCCGGCATCCAGTATGTAGTCAAAGGCGATGTGTGAACTGTCTCCCCGCATGTCTGTACGCAGCGGCACATCCTCGTATACATAATAGCGTGGTACCACCAGTTCCATACCCGGTTTCTGAATGACGTTGGTCCGGTTCCAGTATAGCATTTCATTGGCTTCCGGCTTGTATTCAGGAATATCCTGCCGTTTACCCTTTACGGTAAATTGATAGGTCCTGCGATTCCCGAAGTTGTCTTCTAGTACATACCGGAAGTGATAATCCCTTTCCTCGTCGATGGTCACAACTCCCCGGTTTTCGTTGGTGTGCAGCAGTCGCAGCCGGTTGCCCGGAAGCTTGTAGGAACGCATGATGAGCCGGCGGGTGCGGGTCAGTTCCTCATAGTCGGTAAAGCCGTTGATCATCCGGTTTTCATCGGGTAGTACCTTGTCGGTCGTGCTGTTGAACACCTGCACGGAGTCTACATATAGTGTAACCGAGTGTACCCCGTAGAAATTCGACGTACCGTCCATGTAATCCTTGGCGCTGATGCCGGTATAAATCTCTCCCCATGCGTGTATAGGCTGTTTCAGGTTGCCGATGGCGAGGAGTTTCTTATGGCTGGACCCGTTGACCACCCCTTTTCCCTGTATGGGATAAATACCGATGAGGCTGCCTACAGGTGCCTTGCTATCTTTCAGTAGATGCTTGAAATACGGCATCGGGTCAATGTATTCCCCCGTTTCGGTGCGTCGCAGCTCCAGGTGCAGGTGAGGTCCGGCCGAAGCCCCTTCATTACCGCTCATGGCAATGATGTCTCCCTTCTTCACCGGGAATTGTCCGGGCTGGAATTTCAGGTCGCACACAAACGTTTCATGCGCATACTGATATTGGCGTATGCAAGCCTGTATGTTTTTTGCAAATGAAATCACGTGTCCATACACCGAAGTCAGTCCGTTGGGATGCGTCACGTAAATGGCCTGTCCGTATCCTCCGTGCAGCACTGCTACGCGCGACACATAACCGTCAGCAATGCAGTGAATCGGTTTTCCCGTAACTCCTTGTGTTTTGATGTCCAGTCCGTTGTGAAAATGGTTCGGGCGAAGTTCTCCAAAATTGGCACTGAGTAGAATCGGAAAATCAAAAGGAGAGCAGAAGTTGCTCTCCTGGACGTGCTGGGCCTGGGCAGACAGCATTCCTCCCAAAACCAGTGCCAGTATCATTTTTTGTCTCATTTTTCGTATTTGTTAAGCGGTTACAAAGATATTAAGAAATCCTGAAGCTACAATCTTTTTGAATTGACTCTAAAAAATACGAAGGTTTTTATTAGGATAATTTCTTTGAATCTTTTATTTTTGTCTGTCTCTTATAGAACGATTTATTATTTATTAAACATTATAATCATGGAAAACAATGAATTAATTAAACAGTGTACAGAGAAGGCTCAAACGTGGTTGACCGCAGCATACGATGCCGAAACACAGGCCGAAGTAAAAGCCATGCTTGAAAATCCGGATAAGACCGATTTGATTGATGCGTTTTACAAAGACCTGGAATTCGGAACAGGTGGTTTGCGCGGTATCATGGGAGCCGGTTCCAATAGAATGAACATCTACACGGTAGGTGCTGCCACTCAGGGCTTGGCTAACTACCTGAACAAATGTTTTGCCGGAAAGAAAGACATTTCAGTAGTGGTAGGTCACGACTGCCGTAACAACAGCCGTAAGTTTGCAGAAATTTCTGCCGACATCTTTACTGCTAACGGCATCAAGGTATATTTGTTCGAAGATATGCGTCCTACTCCGGAAATGTCATTTGCCATCCGTCACCTGGGTTGCCAGAGCGGTATCAATATCACTGCTTCTCACAACCCGAAAGAATACAACGGTTACAAGGCATACTGGGAAGACGGTGCACAGGTGCTGGCTCCGCACGATAAAGGTATCATCGACGAAGTGAACAAGATTACCAGCGTAAGCGAAATCAAGTTCCAGGGCAACAAAGAACTGATTCAGATTGTAGGCAAGGAAATTGATGACGAATACCTGCGTCAGGTACACACATTGTCTATCGACCCGGAAGTAATCCAGCGCCAGAAAGACCTGAAGATTGTGTACACTCCGATTCACGGTACTGGTATGAAGTTGATTCCGCAGTCACTCAAATTGTGGGGCTTTGAAAACGTACATTGCGTAGCCGAACAGATGGTGAAGAGCGGCGACTTCCCTACAGTGGTATCTCCGAACCCGGAAAATGCAGAAGCACTGACATTGGCCATCAAGCTGGCAAAAGAAATCGATGCCGACATTGTGATGGCTTCCGACCCGGATGCTGACCGTGTAGGTATGGCTTGCAAGGACAGCAAGGGTGAATGGGTATTGATCAACGGTAACCAGACTTGTTTGATTTTCTTGTACTACATCATCAAGAACCGTATCGCTATGGGCAAGATGAAAGGCAACGAATTCATCGTGAAGACCATCGTTACTACGGAACTGATTAAGAAGGTAGCCGACAAGAACCACATCAAGATGCTTGACTGCTACACCGGCTTCAAATGGATTGCCCGTGAAATCCGTCTGCGTGAAGGTCAGGAACAATACATCGGTGGTGGTGAAGAAAGCTACGGATTCTTGGCAGAAGACTTCGTACGTGATAAAGATGCCGTTTCTGCATGTTCATTGCTGGCTGAAATCTGTGCATGGGCTAAAGACCAGGGCAAGACTTTGTATGACGTGCTGATGGAAATCTACGTAGAATATGGCTTCTCACTGGAAGTAACAGTCAACGTAGTGAAACCGGGTAAGACTGGTGCTGACGAAATCAAGGCCATGATGGACAACTTCCGTGCATGCCCGCCGAAAGAATTAGGTGGTTCGGAAGTGGTACTGGTGAAAGACTACAAGACTTTGAAGGCTACCGACAATACTGGAAAAGCTACAGATTTGGATATGCCGGAAACATCAAACGTACTTCAGTTCTTTACAGCTGACGGTACAAAAGTTTCTGTACGTCCTTCCGGAACAGAACCTAAGATTAAGTTCTACATGGAAATCAAGGGCGAAATGCACTGTCCGAAGTGCTATGCAGGTGCCGTAGCTGATGCAAAAGAAAAAGTAGATGCTGTGAAGAAATCTTTGGGTATTTAAGATGCCGGACGTGTGAGTGCGCCGCCAAAGATAGATTGAAATAAGGAATGTCATTCCCGCAAAGGCTTTCAGGAGTCTTTCTTGCTTTGGGAATGACATTCTTTTTTTGTTAAAATGCTTGTTTGTTACGGATAATTGCTGACAAAAAGTATTGAATTCGGAAAATCTGCTAACCGTAGTTTGATACAAAATGTTCCATTCGTGCAGCTGCCATTTTGGAATTGAAAATCTTACCTGCGCTACAGCTATCTGTAGAGGGGGTAGAATAGGAATGGAACGGTCGTTACGGGAGAATGAAAAATGAAAATCCGGAAAAATCGCTTTGGCGTTCGGAGTCAAACGCAAAGGAGTTTTGCCTAAAACGTCCTTGCGTTTTTCTGAAAACTTTTAGGAGTTTTGGAACAAACGCACTTGAGTCTTTTTCGCGGACCTTAAAATGAAGACTTTTGAAGACTTTATTTTCTATTTCAAGCGGGAATAGAAAAATTTTTAAAGTGACCAAATGACGTTTGTTTTAATTATTTATTCCCTTTTTGCGGATAAAATATCTTTGTTGGTTTCTCCTGTCTTTTCTTGCGTAACATCCTATTTCTTCTTGATTTTTCTAAACTCATTCTCCTTCGTAGGATACATACAAGGATAAACCTGAGGGTTGAAATTTTCTTTTCTGGAGAAGAAAAAATGAACAAAATGACAGATGCATTTCTATGGAGAAATATTGTGGGAACTCCAGGGCTTATCTATATATTCGAATTTAAACAGGATGGAGCAGTCTGAAAATGCCTGGTACCAGATAAAGAAAAAGGCCGGATTCTCAAAATTGAGACCGGCCTTTTAGTTTTAGGTATATAGGAACTAATACCTTTGGTAAAATATGATTATTTCAGCATTTTCTGAGCTTGTTTCAGCATCTTTTCTGCTTGTTTTACGGCATCTTTCAGTTCCTTGCTTTCTGCACCGTTAGCTTTCTTCTGAGTCTTTTCCAACTGATCAGAAAGTTGTTTTACGCGTGCTTCAGCTTCTTCTTTTGATACTTCAGCTTTCTTTGATTTTGCCAACCATTCTTTCATACCCTGTGCTTTGAGTGAAAGGGTGGCAGTTTCAGCAGCCAGTTCGGCAGCGGCTTCATCTTCCGGAGTGGCAAATGCATGACGGAAGCCTTTCACGTCGTTCCAGTGTCCGCGAGTAAAGTCGGGGAATGCTACAGCTGCACATCCGTTGTCCATAGAGATAGCTCCCAGTTCGGCCAGTGCACACCATTCAGCCAAGTCGTATACGTCCATATCCAATGGCAGACCGTTCTGCAGACAGTATACCATACGGCTGTCCATGATGAAGTCCATACCACCGTGTCCGCCTACTTCTTTTGCCATTTCACCGTATTTCTTCAAGATAGGATGCTGGTATTTGTTGACCAGTGCTTCCATTTCTTTTTCCGGAAGGAATGAGTGAGAACTCAGGTTGTCTACTTTCGGCTGTACGCCAGAAGCTTTCATCTGAGCAGCGTCTACGGCATATCCTTCTACCGGATATTTATTAGCGAATCCTTTTGTTCCTGTCAGCTGATACAGACGGTTGTAAGGTTGAGGATTCATTACATTGTGCTGGATTTCAATTACTTTACCGTTTTCTGTGCGGATAAGTGTTGTAGTGTGGTCACCGTTACGGAATTCATCGCAAGGTTCGCCGGTTGCTTTTTCTACCAATGCTTTTCCGTGTACCGATTTTGTATCCATTGCTACCAGAGTAGTCATACGGTCACCACGGTGAATATTCAATGCCTGAGCTACAGGGCCAAGGCCGTGAGTAGCGTATACGTCGCCGCGGTTTTCTTTGTTATAACGCAAGCGCCATCCCAGTTTGTCTTCTTTTCCGTTTTTCCAGTAGTAAGGCCAGAAATCATCCAAGTTGTGGATATAAGCTCCTTGTGCGCGGAGTACTTCTCCGAATACTCCCTGCTGTGCCATGTTCAGGGTGTTCATTTCGAACCAGTCATAGCAGCAGTTTTCCAGAATCATGCAGTGCTTGCGAGTAGTTTCAGACAGGTTGATAAGTTCCCAGCACTGTTCCAGATTCATAGCCGACGGAACTTCGATGGCTACGTTCTTTCCATGCTCCATGGCATACTTGGCAATCGGGAAGTGGTGATCCCAGTCGGCTGCAATGTATACCAGGTCAATGTCTTCGCGTTCGCAGAGCGCTTTATATCCTTCTGCACCTGAATACACAGCTGCTTCAGGAAGACAAGCTTTCTGCAGGTATTTCTGGCATTTTTCTGCACGTTCTTTTTCATAGTCACACAAAGCTACGATTTTAGTTCCGGCAATGTGAGTAAAACGTTCCACTGCTCCCGGACCACGCATTCCCAGTCCTACGAAACCTACGCGTACGACATTCATTTTAGGTACAGTCAGACCGATGACAGACTCCTGTCCGGCTGGACGTTCCGGGGATTTTATCACGATGGTACCTTTATTCCATTCCCACTGAGTGGAAGGTGAAAGGCTTTGAGCAAGCAGTTGGGCAGGTGTACAAGTTAAGGTTAAAACGGTGCAAGCACCAACAATCATTTTTCCAAAATGTTTCATAGCTTTAGTTGTTTTTAAAGTTGAATTTTAATTGGTGGCAAAGATATAAAAAAACATCAATATCCAAATGTTTTTTCTAAAAAACACGTAGATATTAAAAAAGAATAAGAATTGGATTCTTTAAATGAAATAAAATAAGGTATATCAAGATATATTCTTAAATAAATAGACGTTAGGATGAGGAAGAATAATAAGATGAAAATACTCAGATTCAGAAGTTTTACAGGGATGAGTCTGCCTAAATTCATGCGTTGTATATGAAAATGTGGAGATGATAAACTGACAACAAAAATGCGGAGTTTCTTACGAATAATAATTTATTTGAAAAAAAAGTGTCATTTTATTTGTGTGTTACAAAAAACCCTTTACCTTTGCATCTGTAAACAAAAAACGAGAAAAGACAGATATGATTACACTGAATACATTGGTAAACCTGGCAGTCCTGCATATTATTCGCGTCGTGGTCGTGGCACCAAGAGGTGAGAAGGTTTCGTGTATGTAATCATGCAGTTGTGATAATATGGAAAGCCTTTCTCACCAGACGATGAGAGAGGCTTTTTAATTAAAGAGTGAGGAAAATGAAACATCAGTTACGTAGTTCGATGAGCACGGAAGGTCGCCGCATGGCAGGTGCCAGAGCATTGTGGGTGGCCAATGGAATGAAAAAGGAAATGATGGGAAAACCGATTATCGCCATCGTGAATTCTTTTACACAATTTGTACCGGGGCATACTCACCTGCATGAAATCGGTCAGCAGGTCAAGGCAGAAATTGAGAAGCTGGGATGCTTTGCGGCAGAATTTAATACCATTGCCATCGATGACGGAATCGCGATGGGGCATGATGGGATGTTGTATTCTTTGCCTTCGCGCGACATCATCGCCGACAGCATAGAATATATGGTGAATGCACACAAGGCGGATGCGATGGTGTGTATCTCCAACTGTGACAAGATTACCCCGGGGATGCTGATGGCGTCCATGCGTCTGAATATTCCGACTGTGTTTGTGTCTGGCGGACCGATGGAGGCCGGAGAGTGGGGCGGACAGCATCTGGATTTGATTGATGCCATGATTAAGTCGGCCGATTCGACGGTGAGCGATGAAGACGTAGCTGAAATTGAACGTCATGCTTGTCCGGGATGCGGAAGCTGCTCGGGTATGTTTACTGCCAACTCTATGAACTGCCTGAATGAGGCTATCGGTCTGGCACTTCCGGGAAATGGTACCATTTTGGCAACTCATGCCAACCGTAAGCAGTTGTTCAAGGATGCAGCCGCATTGATTGTAAAGAATGCGTATAAATATTATGAGGAAGGAGACGACAGTGTGCTGCCACGCAGTATCGCCACTCGTCAGGCTTTTCTGAATGCCATGACGCTCGACATTGCCATGGGTGGTTCTACCAATACGGTGCTTCACCTGCTGGCTGTGGCTCACGAAGCGGAGGTGGATTTCAAGATGGACGACATTGATATGTTGTCACGCCGGGTGCCTTGTCTTTGCAAGGTGGCTCCCAATACACAGAAGTACCACATTCAGGATGTAAACCGTGCCGGAGGTATCCTGAACATTCTGGGTGAGCTGGCCAAAGGCGGACTGCTGGATATTACGGTTCGCCGTGTAGACGGTACGACACTGGCAGAAGCTATTGCAAAATATGCTGTTTGTGTACCGGAAGTCGATGCAGAGGCACAGCGCATTTATTCAAGTGCACCGGGCGGTAAGTTCTGTATTCAGTTAGGCGCACAGAATGCCACTTATAAGGAACTGGATACCGACCGTGCCAACGGATGCATCCGCGACTTGCAGCATGCGTACAGCAAGGATGGTGGTTTGGCTGTATTGAAAGGAAATATTGCACAGGATGGCTGTGTGGTAAAAACAGCCGGAGTGGATGAAAGCATCTGGAAGTTCTCCGGACCGGCTAAGGTGTTCGATTCGCAGGAAGCTGCCTGCGAGGGAATCTTGGGAGGTAAGGTCGTGAGCGGTGATGTAGTAGTCATTACTCACGAAGGTCCGAAAGGTGGTCCGGGTATGCAGGAGATGCTGTATCCTACCTCTTATATTAAATCCAAACATCTGGGTAAAGAATGTGCGCTGATTACCGACGGGCGTTTCAGTGGAGGAACTTCCGGACTGAGTATCGGACATATTTCTCCGGAAGCAGCTGCCGGAGGTAACATCGGTAAGATTGTAGATGGTGACATCATTGAAATAGATATTCCTAACCGCTCTATCAATGTGAAGCTCTCGGATGAAGAATTGGCTCAGCGCCCAATGACACCGGTGACACGCGACCGGAAAGTTTCGAAGGCACTGAAGGCATACGCCAGCATGGTGAGCTCAGCAGATAAAGGTGGAGTGAGAATCGTAGAATAAAGAGAGGCTTATGAGTAAAGAAAAAATATCAGGTTCGGAAGCATTGATGCGCTCTTTGGAGCATGAAGGCGTAAAGACGCTTTTCGGCTATCCGGGAGGGGCTATCATGCCGGTATTCGATGCGTTGTATGACCATCGCGACAGATTGAATCACATTCTGGTTCGTCATGAACAAGGGGCTGCACATGCAGCTCAAGGTTTTGCCCGTGTATCGGGAGAAGTGGGTGTTTGCCTGGTGACAAGTGGTCCGGGGGCTACCAATACCATTACAGGAATAGCCGATGCCATGATTGACAGTACACCGATTGTGGTGATTGCTGGTCAGGTGGGAGCTGGATTGCTGGGTACGGATGCCTTTCAGGAAGTTGACCTGGTGGGTGTGACGCAGCCGATTTCCAAATGGAGCTATCAGATTCGCCGTGCGGAGGATGTGGCTTGGGCAGTGGCTCGTGCGTTCTATATCGCACGTAGCGGACGTCCGGGACCGGTGGTACTCGACTTTGCCAAGAATGCACAGGTGGACATGACGGATTATGAGCCGGTAAACGTTGATTTCATTCGCAGTTATGATCCGGATCCTGAAACTGATTCTACGGCAGTGGCTGAGGCGGTTGCCTTAATCAATGCGGCCAAACGTCCGTTGGTACTGGTTGGCCAGGGAGTAGAATTGGGTAATGCTCAGAAAGAGTTGCAGAACTTTGTAGAAAAGGCAGACATCCCGTGTGGATGTACCTTGTTAGGTTTGTCGGCTTTGCCAAGCAATCACCGCCTGAATAAAGGTATGCTGGGTATGCACGGTAATTTAGGCCCGAATGTAAAGACTAACGAATGTGATGTGCTGATAGCCGTGGGTATGCGTTTCGATGACCGTGTGACGGGAAAACTGGAAACATACGCCAAACAGGCCAAAATAATTCATCTGGATGTAGACCCTTCGGAAATCGGAAAGAATGTGGCGGTAGATGTACCGGTGCTCGGAAACTGCAAACGCACCTTGTCTTTACTTACTGAATTGATTCAGCCGCAGAAACACGAGGAATGGATTGCAAGCTTCAAACCATACGAGGAGAAGGAATTCAATCAGGTAATCGAAAAAGAAGTATTCCCGAAAGAAGGACCGATTAATATGGGTGAAGTGGTGAATGCAGTCAGCGAAGCTACTCATAATGAAGCGATTCTGGTGACCGATGTAGGTCAGAACCAGATGATGGCTTGCCGTTATTTCAAATTCACGAAACCTCGCAGTATCGTTACTTCCGGTGGTATGGGAACCATGGGTTTCTGTCTTCCGGCTGCCATTGGTGCAACATTCGGTCGTCCGGACCGTACGGTGTGTGCCTTTATGGGTGACGGAGGTTTGCAGATGACCATGCAGGAACTGGGCACGGTGATGGAACAGAAGTCTCCGGTCAAGATTATATTGATGAACAACAATTACCTGGGTAATGTACGTCAGTGGCAGGCTATGTTCTTCAATCGCCGTTATTCCTTTACTCCGATGATGAATCCGGATTACATGCAGATTGCTTCGGCTTATGGAATTGCTTCACGAAGAGTGATGAGCCGTGAGGAACTGAACGACGGCATTCAGGAAATGTTGTCGACCGACGGTCCTTTCCTGTTGGAGGTTTGTGTGGTAGAAGAAGGAAATGTGTTGCCGATGACTCCTCCGGGAAGTTCGGTCAACTATATGTTAATGGAATGTTGAGAGGAGAAGGAGGTGAATTATGAATAGCAACAAGACTTTATATACAATCATCGTTCATTCGGAAAACATTGCCGGTATATTGAATCAGATTACGGCTGTGTTTACCCGTCGTCAGATAAACATTGAAAGTCTGAATGTGTCGGCTTCTTCCATAAAGGGAGTGCACAAATACACCATTACTTGCTGGACTACTCCAGATGTAATTGATAAGGTTGTGACACAAATCGAGAAGAAGATAGACGTGATTCAGGCGCATTATTTCACGGATAAGGAGATTTTCCAGCGTGAAGTAGCCATGTACAAGGTTTCTACTCCGGAGTTTCAGGCCAATCCGGAAGCTTCGAAGGTGATTCGTCGTTACAGCGCCCATATCGTAGAGGTGAATCCTACTTTTTCAATCGTGGAAATGGTGGGAATGAGCGATGACATCACGTCGTTGTACCAGGAACTGAAACAGCTGAATTGTGTGTTGCAGTTTGTACGCTCCGGACGTATTGCCGTTTCGACAAGTTGCTTTGAACGGGTGAATGAGTACTTGGCACACCGCGAAGAACGGTATCAGAATCAAAAAGATTGAGATATGACAGAGGACAGTAAAGTTGGAACTTACCGGTTTGTAGCCGAACCGTTTCATGTGGATTTTATGGAACGGTTGACCATGGGCGTATTGGGCAACCATTTGCTGAACTGCGCCGGGTTTCATGCAGCCGACAGAGGATTTGGTATTGCCACGCTGAATGAAAATCATTACACGTGGGTACTTTCCCGACTGGCAATTGAACTGGAGGATATGCCTCGCGCATACGAACGTTTCTCCATAAATACATGGGTGGAAAATGTGTACCGTTTGTTTACGGACCGAAATTTTGCTATCCTGGATAAAGACGGAAGAGCCATCGGTTATGCTCGTTCGATATGGGCCATGATCAGTATGGAAACCCGCAAGCCGGCCGATTTGCTGACACTGCACGGCGGGTCGATAGTTGACTATGTGTGCGTGAAGGACTGTCCGATTGATAAGCCCGGACGTATCAAGGTGAGCCATCCGGAGCTGGTGGGCGAATGTCAGGTGAAATACAGTGACATTGACTTGAACGGCCACGTGAACAGCATCAAGTACATCGAGCATATTCTGGATTTGTTCCCTATGGAAATGTTCCGTGAAAAGCGTATCCGTCGGTTTGAGATGGCCTATGTGGCTGAAAGCTATTACGGAGATACCTTGAGCTTCTATCGGGAGCAGACGGGCGAAAACGAATACGATGTAGAGGTGAAGAAAAACGGCTCGGAGGTTGTAGTCCGGAGTAAAGTGATTTTTAGAGATTAACATTATACTAACAACTAGCAGCTTCAGGCTGCGTAAAAAGATTGTAAGAAAATTATGGCACAAATGAATTTTGGCGGAGTTATTGAAAATGTAATGACCCGCGAAGAGTTTCCATTGGAAAAAGCACGTGAAGTATTGAAAGACGAAACCATTGCTGTTATCGGTTACGGTGTACAGGGACCGGGCCAGTCTTTGAACCTGCGTGACAACGGTTTCAACGTCATTGTCGGACAGCGTCAGGGTAAGACCTACGACAAAGCTGTGGCTGACGGATGGGTACCGGGAGAAACTTTGTTCAGCATTGAAGAAGCTTGCCAGAAAGCTACTATAATTATGTGTCTGTTGTCGGATGCAGCTGTGATTTCTGTATGGCCTACTATCAAGCCTTGTCTGACTGCAGGAAAAGCACTGTATTTCTCTCATGGTTTCGCCATCACTTGGAATGACCGTACAGGCGTAGTTCCTCCGACAGATGTAGATGTAATCATGGTGGCTCCGAAGGGTTCAGGTACTTCTTTGCGTACCATGTTCCTGGAAGGTCGTGGCTTGAACTCTTCTTATGCTATCTACCAGGATGCTACGGGTAAGGCATACGAACGTACCATCGCATTGGGTATCGGTATCGGTTCAGGTTATTTGTTTGAAACTACTTTCCAGCGTGAAGCTACTTCTGACTTGACTGGTGAACGTGGTTCTTTGATGGGAGCTATCCAGGGATTGCTGCTGGCACAGTATGAAGTACTTCGTGAAAACGGACACACTCCGTCGGAAGCATTCAATGAAACAGTTGAAGAGCTGACTCAGTCACTGATGCCGCTGTTTGCAAAGAACGGTATGGACTGGATGTATGCTAACTGCTCTACTACTGCACAGCGTGGTGCACTTGACTGGATGGGCCCGTTCCACGATGCTATCAAACCGGTTGTACAGAAATTGTATCAGAGCGTGAAGTCAGGAAACGAAGCTCAGATTTCTATCGACAGCAACTCTCAGCCTGACTATCGTGAAAAACTGAATGCAGAATTGAAAGCATTGCGTGAAAGCGAAATGTGGCAGACTGCAGTAACCGTACGTAAACTTCGTCCGGAAAACAACTGATAAAAGTCAGTCGAAAATAAATGCATTGGAGGATGTGTCAAAATGATGCATCCTCTTTTTCGTTATAGAACCATCGGTTTCTCATTTTTCATAGAGTATGATTTATTTTTCCCTGTGTCCATGCTTTCTGGTGGTATAATATGCTGCCGTAGATGGCTTATACCACCCTTATATTTTGATAATTTTTGTCTGTCATCTTCTCATTCTTGATTTTAGCACACATTTTCTTTATATTAAAAGCAATGGCAAAAAAGGCAAAGTCCATTGTGACCTTGTCTTTTCCCAAATGCCTGAACCTTTTGTATCCCATGTCGTATTTGATTTGTCCAAAGACGGCTT